>JAAUYH010104818.1_pt1 | contig 12850 bp, 10 predicted proteins | sample 7278061 | NCBI WGS metagenome assembly JAAUYH01 (sample SAMN14350203, study PRJNA611818) | marine sediment metagenome | isolation source: surface marine sediment (0.6m) | place: French Polynesia: Moorea | collected 2018-08
CCAACAGCTTGCAATAACTTGAAATGCATCGAAAAAGCTTTGGACGAATTAAAGGCTTGGACGAATTGGAAAATCGCAAGTAATGCTCTGCTCCTTTCATTTAATGGAGTTTTCTTGCAATTTTTTACTCTGCATTTACTAATTTCGAATGGTCAACTATTTCTGATTTTTTTGCTTCTGCTTTGAATGGCTATGTTACTACTGAAATATTAACAAAAGATAGTTGCAAAAGGCGCGTAAACTTGCAGCTGTATTGTACAAATTATAACAGATATGATAATATCATTTTTTGAGTCTGAAACCCACGAGTTAGTACTATAGAAATAGTTCCAAGAGCCAAAGTACGAACGGAAGCACAAAGTGTATAGGACTTTAAGTTATAGTCGAGAAGGATGGGTACAAATTGTAAAATTCTTTTGTTTCGAAATTGAGTAATGCGAAGCTTTGAGGTTTACAACTTTCAGTGGTCGTGCTGATGACCGATTATATCTCTTTCACAGACTTTGATTGGTGTCGGTCGCCTTGATTTTCGAGGTTTTGTTTACAAACGTCGTTCAATGATATGTATTGATCCATTGCGCCCTGTAGATCGCTGCGAAAGACCCCATAGCCTATAGGACCGAACTGAGACTGCAAAATCCGGTTTGATGGAAGTTATGCTTTCGAAGGGGAGCGTAGTTATTCTGTTGTTATTCCGGGTCGGCTCAGCCTTCTGGCCTACACTAGTCCCCAAGTACTCAAGTGGTTACAAACAGGGTACACGTTGAAAAGTTAGTAGAGAATACAATCGCCAAATCGGCGTAGATGTCAGAACAATAGTTGTAGTAATTGTACGAATAGAAATTTCTCTAGATTCCGCCCGCCTCTTGTCGCCCAACTGGTGTAGCAATATCGAGCTTTTGCTACGATTCGGTTAAATTACTAATTTCAGGAAAACTAGATTTCTACACATTTCATGGCCTGATACAATCAGTAGCGAAACGGAAATGAGAAGATCCTGTCGCTTGGTCCTTGAAGCCGGCCTTGGTTGAAGGCTACTCTGAAGGTGTCAATTGCCGCGCTCCTCATACCTCTAGGGTTGGGATACCAGCACTCAACATGCACGGCGTGGTAAGCGGTAAGCGCACAGCCGTGGTGTGCGCCGCAGCGCGAACGATAGTTGGACAAGAACAGCTGGAAGTATGCTCGGTGTGCCCATGGCACTGCTGCCTTCACCCTTAACCTGGGTGGTCGGCCAAGATGCCGGAACTTGTTGTCTACGAAACTAAAGAGGCAACTAGGAAACTATATAGTTAGCGGCGGCCGTACTGTAAATGGCTAACAAATCATGTACATATTGAGTTAGTACTTAGCAATCCCCGAAAAATTGGAATTCGCAATATCCCGCCAGGCGGCTGATGGTAACAGTAATTGCCGAATACTATGACCGATTCGTATCTGATGTCGATTATTTCATTTCGCTACCAACTCCACGGGCTTCTGAAAGATTCCCTGAAGTTTTCTGTGCGAAGCAGCTTGAACTGCTCGTGCCAATGTACAGTATGGGGCAGAGTATGATTCGCTGCGTTGTTTGAAGTTCCCGCACTAGTTGCAACGAACTTTTATGAGATGAAGAATATAACCAGGAGTTCTTCTTCGCCGTAACAGCTCTATACGTGAGTTTGGAATAGCTAATAGAATAAAATTGGTGAGTAGCAAGCTTCAGACTTTCGTGTATCGAGTTAGCCATGAACGCAGCACATTTACGACTGTAAGTGATTTTTAAGAAAGGCAGGCTCCGTAAATCGCACACCTACAGAAAGAGTTTGTACACTATAGTGAGGTAGAATAACAAAATCTAAGGAATATATAACTTTATAGTTATGTTGGCGGTCCGAGGTGTAGAAAGTTTATGGATTATATGCATGAGTTGCTACATTTGGTGCACTATCTTCTACAAAGAGCAGATGAGGAAAAATGTTATGACGACAGGAATTATCAGTATTTAGTCTTTGTGACCAATGATTGAGTATGATATTTCTAGCTGACGTACATAGGTTGGGTTGTACTGTACCTTAAGAAATATGGATATATCGATATGTATGAGACGAGAAACGGATATATTAGATGAGACACCTATCAATGTCTCCATTTTTCTCCTTCAGAAACTGAAACACAAGTCCTATGGTATCCTGAAATTCATCGAACAACATGCTCAACAGAATCCGATAACTCTTCTTCTCGTATTGTCTAATTCAGTACCTTTCGCTGCAGGGCATCAGCCGAAAACGACTTACACCACGACTTTGTTTCGTGGGATGAGTGCCTTATTGAATGTACTGATATAACTGGTAGAAATGTAGGTATAGAGCTGAAATAGAATAGAGCTGGTATAGATTCCATGTAGGGCTATGCAAAATTCTTGTACGAATCGAAATGCAGAATTTCTCTGTTGTTACTGTCACTGCAAATAATTTAGGAGATCACCATTGCTAATTTTTTAGTTTGGTTGCAAGAAGAAGCGAAGATTTCCGCAGATAGAAGTCATTGCAGAGTCAGGGCTGTGACAGAACAACCTTTTCTGGCCGACGCTTGGTGGGCTTCGCTACCAAGCACGATCTGAAATTCTAAACTAGTCCTTTGAGTTGTCAGACTCAACCTTGTGAATTTGTTAGGAGGTTTCAAAAATGTTACCAAAGGCCCATTTGCTGCTGTCGCAAGTACGAAATTACAGTGATGTCAATGAACATGTACTCAATTTTTGAAGGCGAATGAGAGTCGGCATGTGCTTAAGCAACTCGATTTCTGGTATTTTGACAGACACCATTGCGGACGCACAAACTCGACTTTCTTTCATTATTGCCCACGTGTGGTTGTCATCAATACGACTGAGGCTTATATTCAGTTTACAGGACGCCGTAGCGAGTTGATGTCTAAAAAATATGCTCGAAATTCTACCAGAACAGTAGACTGAACATCTACTCGTCTTTCACGGCCCATTATCGCACATCGCAAATACTATGTTGCAGTTACTTCAACCGACCAATGGTGAATTCACTGAGGGAACAACAGCGAGACTGCGTTTGGTACGGCAATTAAATTCTGTGCCAAGGTGCAACCTGCACTGTAACATTTTCTATCATGATTCCAATATATTTCTACTACAAGGTCTTACAAATTTTGATATTTCCAAATAATGAAACTGATTAATTAGCTCGAATTTTGATTCTGTCACCTGAACTTCGTAGCGAAGTGCTGATCGAAAACCCTACAAGATTACCTAAATGTGCTTCTTCTCTTCTGAAACCGAAATTGTGATGTATCGCGAACACTAGGAAGAATATTTTCAACTAATGCAACATCGCTGTTTCAGTACAACGACTATTTGCCAGCATAATCCAGAGCACTCATACCTCCCCTATAGCGACATTCAGATTTTCCAATCTTATGGACTCGTGCTCTTCTTACTACTTGCTCCAAATGTCTATCTTCGGAACGAGCTTTCTTTCACGAAATAAACGAAATCATCTTTTAAAAACGTTGAATCGGCATTTACTCGGCTTCTAGCGCATTACTAGTCTATTTCAAACATGAGAACGAATATTCCTAAGCTAAAAACATTTTCTTTTCGGCTATGACTGTTGTAAATATGAATGGACGACTATACACGTTTACTGACTTGCAGGATTTGTTTGGACGGACGTAAACGATTCGTTCAACGGTCGGGATGCGGCCATTACTCCTGCAGTTATTTCGCAATGCAGCAGGTTGTCGTTCAATGCAGCACAACACGAGGAACTAAATTCCCGAACTGCATAACAATAATCGGTTAGAGTGGCTCTCTAATGAAGAATTATGGAGCCTTGGTAGATAAGAGAGCGGCATCTGAAAAGAAGCAGAGAGGCAACGCAAAGCTAAGATCGCAGAGGCCGGAAATGATGTAAGGTACAAGTTGATCTTCCTCAGTACCTATACTCTGTTTGCCACGCCTGCAAAAAATGTCTTGGCTGAGCCCGGCAAGGTAAAAAGGACCCAGTTACCGTTTCTGCGTCGCAATTTTAGGCTTATAGTGTGCGAGAGCTTATTCCGAATACGAAAGACTAGGTTCGGACACATCCGGTTCATATTTTCATTGTGGCAGTGAGCAAACTTACCCGTAGTATAAGAAAAAAACTATGAAAGTGGGAAGAGTCAACAAATCAAATGAAGTCCAACTTGCCTGTGTGTACCGAAAAAATGAATGTTCGAAGTCTTTCTTCGCATTCGTGTTTCAAGAATATTCTATTATATAGATTAGCTGCATCTACGAGACCGTCAGCCATCACAGTCATGGAACTGATTGGTTCTCAATGACTTCGAAAATCGAACAAAACACTCAGCTCGTCATATTGATATGCGATCTTGGCTTCATGGACTGTGAGGTTATGATTGATGTTATTCTGCTTTTCAGTTAAAACGACATCATTGCCGATTCGGCGAAGAAATTCTATGATCATTGATTCTTTGTCAATGCGGTTTGATATTAAGAGAAGATGGTCATGAAGGGAAGGAACTGCACGAATTATCTCACACAGTTGGAATGCGAACGCGTCTAGCTATGCAATGCTGTGCGAAAACTCTATCCATACACCTTTCAAAAGATTCATTTCGTTGAGTTATTCAGATAGCTTGTGAGAATTCAATGCCTTCGAACCATTTATGACGGTGGCATGCCCATTAGCATCGCTTTTCGAAGTACACTGCAGCACACACATCAACAAGATTTGTTTTGCCGATTGGAGGTTCACGTCCTACTTTTATCAAGTCAATGAACAAGAATAGAATACCTTAGAGAGGCTATGCACTTTGAGCCAAATGCATTTTTTCGTCTTCTTATGGATTGCGTAGATCGAGCTCGATTGTATAGTCCACAAACCTGTCAAGACGGTTAGGCTCCTTCCACGATTTTTGTAAACATAGCCTGGAATTTCCGCGCAAACCATGGAGAAAGTCCAATATGCAGGGAACGGAATTTTCGACAAAAGAATTCCTCTTGCTGCTTATAAGAACTGGGACCCGTGAGCCTTCAAAGTTACGCTATTCAGCCAAAGCTTACGTAGCGTTGGTCAAGGTATCGCTTTGTCCAAATCTCTTTGCTTAAAGATTACGGATATTTGGCAGATAAACCCTTGTAAAATCTCGGGGAAGTGTCGCATCACTCAGTGATACAGTCAAACACGCAGTCTGCATGTCCAAAGTAGAATATACACTGCTTTGCCTTCTACGCGATAGAAGCGCAATTGGAGCCATTTCAACGTCTTTCTTCCTTTGTTTGATGTTTCGCTGCTCCCAGGCGTATCGTGCAGCAGCCTGTACCACTCAAGCATGCCAATCCGTCAAGTTCTTCATCTTTGCAGTACCTTCCATGCAAACATCGATATCTTTTTCTGAACGCAAGATGGGATTTGGTATATAAATTTTCGCGTAAGACCCATGAAGGCAAAGTGTCCGTTCTCAGATAGGCAATCGTTATGTTGGCCAATTTGATGGCAGCCATTCCTACATATTCGACAGTACCTACGCGCAAGAACAAAAATTGATATTTCAACAAAATTCAGTGGCTTCGAAGAAATCTGGGATGACAAGGAAGCCAGATCTCATTTATTCAAAAAGGTAAACAGTTATGTTACAGAAATAACATTGTAAATAGCAACTCATGAATTACTTTTCCGACCATAACAGATTGTTCTCGAAATTACAGACCCCAGCGCAACCGCAAAGCTCTGCGCCATATCATAAATTTCTCGAGTTACAGAATGTTTCCGGACGCCCTGAACAACTCCAGCTGCACACAGTATTCTTGAGGATCCGAAATATTCCTGCGCCTCGCACAAAGCGTGTAGTCGCGCTGTACTATCGATGGAATATTCAGTATGCCTTTAATAGATGCTGCGCTACTGTACAGCGGTGCTACTATGTTGAATCCCGGCATGATTACGAGGTCAGACGCGATATTTTCGTGCGTGCTGAAAGATACCTACAGTCTGCAGTAATTTTTGGCGCGCAATATCTTTTTCGGGCAGCTATTCGATTGCTGAATTGATGTTGGAATTGTGTGACTGGGTGATGAAGTCATCATCGTAGAGTGGAAAACTGCGTCTGGAATCTTGTCATAACCTCAGTTTGATTCTTTACAACAGGGAAAACGGCGAGCCTCGCTACATCTAAGAAAGATCACAGAACGAATTGGATTCTTAGACCCCGATACTATTTGGTATGAGTCTACAATGCTGCTGCAGAACGTGTTGAATGGCCATGCAGATATAAATAAAGAAGCGTGTGATGTTGTCCATGGCATTCCTGGAGTTACAGGAATTATTTCAGGACTTCATTGGGTTTACTCCATTAATAGACACAAAATCGAGTGTAATATTCGCACAAATCAAATGGACCATCTGAAGCTTCGGGGAATACTTTACACAGAACTCTGAGATCATTTCTTTCAGGAAAATGATAGTGAGAAAATTATCTGAAATCGGGAGAATCACAGATTCATCACTTCCACGCATAACAGAATATGGCATCGACCATGTCAATTCACCTCTAATCGATGAAAGCCTTGATGTTCGAGATGCAACACCTCATGTCTTTTAACTCCCGTCAATTAACTGTGGGATGCGCCATAACGAAGTTATGGAGATCAAATGGACTCATCTAAGTGCACCAAGCAAGAGTTTTCTTTCTCCGTTGAACAGAGAGCGAAGAAGGAATGCTATGGCAGGCGATAGGGGCTGTGCTTTCGGCCTGGAAATTTCCAGAGCAATTGGTTATTTGGATCCTCGTGTAGGGCTTACGTCATCAGGACTAGCGTGCGGTGACATGGCTAGACAACTGTTTTCTTGAATAGAAGGGAAAGACAATTGGGAATTGTACTCGATGAACCATGGTCGAAATTTCATGTATCAAATTCATGCAGTAACCCACTCAATTCGATTGGGATTCCACATGTGCAATCAAAGTATATTAGAGGGCTTAGTGGAAGACACGGCGGAGTTAAATCATTGCGCTATCTCGGTGTGATAGATGCTGGCATCCTGAATTTATTAGAAATGAAAGGAGCTCTGGCATACATACGGCATACCGGGCTGTGTAACTATAGCGAGAAATTTTCCGAGCTGAACGTAAACTCAAATTGATCCTTTTTCGCACATGCTGAAAGTATTGAAAAGATTAAGATGATTGAAGAAGACAAAAGCTATGGAGATGCAGATGAATGGATGTTCGGGAGCTAACAGCATTCCGAATGCAAAACATATTGCTTAGGGTACTAATTCGAATGTTGAGTAAACGAACAGATACATGAAAAGAGCAACCACAATCGTTTTGATCCGTTTCCTGAACGCATGTCAAATTTACCATTTATACGTAACTAGCGTGCCTTTTACGTTCGAAATAGTATTTTAAGTCAAGAAATTTTATTAACAGTTACGCGAAAAGGGACTCGAACTATTCCTTGAAAGTCTTGCTAACATACTAAGTGAATCTTAAACATGTATTAATGGAAGGTGTTTGAATGAAGTCTTTTTAAACAGAAAAACACGATTGCCGATCACTGTCTGTAAATCTGCCATTTACAAAAGTATTGCAAATCAAAATCTAAATGACTCAATATAATGAACCCATTCATTGGTAAATCAGTTAGCATACTCCGAATATAAGTAAATAAATTCACTGGTAACTTACAGTTACTTCGATGTGATTAAAAGAGATAATTTATGCCACACGTGTATTTTGACTAACACGGTTTCCAGGTTATAAGTATTATCTTGAGAATTTCAATTCTGTTGCAACTCTACAAGATAATAAAAGAAATCAGAGGAATGATTTTCTTCTCTAAACCACCAGATTACCTGAGACTCACCGATTCACCTTATTGGCTTTAAACTAAATTTTGCACTGAATAGCACTTGAAACACCGACAAGCATACAGACGGGTGGGCTCCGTTTCATTTGGCTTGAATTAATCAGCGAGTTTTAGTTTCCCTTCACGTCTTCCAGAGTTTTTGACATATTATGAGGTGTCGCTCTCAAAATACTGTGCGTATGAATAAAACATCACCCGTGCGATTTATTTCTGAGTATTACATATAGTAGATGCAATGTGGTAATACCGGTAGGAGTATAGAAGTGTCTTGAAGTGTATCCTGGAGAGTTTTGTACTTGAATCAAGCTTAGATTTCTAGAAATAATACGGAAAAATCAGTGAAAAACGCTACTACCTCTAGTAAGTAATTTATTTACTTTCACAGAAAAATCCACCTATCAAATTCTACTCACAAGCATGAAATTGATCAACAGACAGTTACAATCAAGAACATCGAGAAATAGAACTATTTGAGTACCAGACAAGAAAGATTTTTATTCCAAACTTCTGATCGGGAAACCTCCTTATTTTATCGGAACAAATCAAGACGTGTGAAGCAAGAATGTTCAAGGATTGTATAAAGGCCAACTCCTAACGGCGAGATCGTGGCATATAGTGCCGCGGTCATTACGAAGAAGGACTTCGCTCTTTAAAATTTGTGCAACTTTGGCGGTGCATATCACGGCTACGTTGCACTTTGGTGCCATCTTTTACCACTCACAGCCTACGTTCGGAACGCCAAATTTCAATCACCATCACTAGAGTTGGATTTTGCATTCATCCCATCCGCTCCGACCTACGCAAACTTTCCTTTCACACCACCCTGATGCACATTGTTTATGACTTCCGCAAACTTCACAATTTGGTTTCGGTAGACCAAAGCATCTTCGTTGATACTGGGATTTGGCATCACCGCAACGATTGTTCAGACAAATGCCCGACATGCATTGTTCGCCATGGAGGCAGCCTTGGCAGTTATCCAAGAAGTGATCGCGGCACAACTTCAAAGTCTGCATCACCTGTGTCCCACATCGGTGTTTCCAGCATGCCGAAGTGGCGCAGTGTTCACCGGTGGAACACGGAGCACAGGTGGCATCAATTTGTAGAGGTTCGGTGTAGCCACTGTAGGCGAAAGATGCACATGGCAAGAGCGTGAATACGAGAAGGAAAGCGGTGCGCATAATGCAATCTTGGTGCGTCGACAAGATGAAGTGAGAATTGCGAGATCGTCTTTTAAATGGTTCCCACAGCAGGATGGCCAAATGAGAATCATTGTGCGTGCAAGCGATTTCACAGCGCTGTGCATGGGTTTCAAATGGATTCCCGGCATTTCGTGGGATTCTCCACTTGAGATGGCTGTTCTCTACAATATAGTTGGCATTGGGTGTGAAAATACTCGAGTACCTAAGCAAAATCCAAATTGGCCTGCATAGGTTTGGTAGGTCATCCATATGCAATCGGGGTAATGGTTATCGTCCATTCTCAAAGTAAGATCAATATCGCGGAATTCATCGATTATGCAACGAAATGTATTTCAGAAATGAAGAGCGCATCTTGACTAGAACTATTGATGACGGCACGTTTAGCTAATTATGCGAGAGCTAAACTATTTAACTTATTTCTGATCAAGAGGAAAATAAAACAAAAACAGTACCTAACGGTAAGAATCATGTAGTGCAGCACTTTTGAACAATTCGTTGGAACAATCTGCCACAGGATTCGAGTTTTCCGTAAAATCAGAACTACAATACAATCTTTTCACGGCAAACGAGCACAGCGGTTCCTCAAAATGTAGAGAAAAATAGATTGTAATCGTTCACCAACTCAGACTTTTCTGTCACGTAGAGGAGTTCTAGTCCAATAGATCCAGGAACACAGAAATTTTATAGAACAAGAGGGATCACTAATATATTCCACTGGTAGAAAAAGAAATCTTGCGATTAATAGTGCTATTAGGCAAATAAAAATACTCAATAGATCCAGTTTCGCATAGCGGGAAAATCAAGACGGCGGGGATGAAAGTGAAGGTTGCGAATTGCAGTCGACAAGCTCTCGGGGTGCTGCGTGTGATGCACAGTTCCGCTAGGAAGGTCGCGGCGTATGAACGCACTGGCATGGTACTTCCCGCCGAAGCGGCTGAAGACGGAATACGGTCAGAAAACGCTCCCTGGCTGCCATCGATGCACCACAGTACAACACTATGCGAAAATCTGGTGGTGGTGGTGGTGGTGCGGGGGGGTTATCTGGTGCAACTATGAGAACTAGTTCGCGAAACAGTTACCTTATGTAGTTGACGTTTGCGGGCTTCTCTTCTGTTGAAGATTGTCGTCCTCTAACTAAAATGAATTGCTTGTCTAAATACTATTCTAGCAAGCGGCCATCTCAGCACTTGAGGCCGACCAAATTATTATGAAGATTAACCAACTTGACGGTTTGTTCGATTAATATACTTTAATGTTCGAAAATAAGATTGATCGTTACATAGTGTCTCTATGTGATTTTGCGATGTGCCAGTCCCAAAAATGATGTCACCTTTTCAATTAGGTACTTTCTACAACTGTCTTGCGCTCACGTAGGAGACAAGATTGGTTCAAGAAAACCACCGGCATGACAGCTCGATGCAAATAAAAAATACGGTTCTTTGCATTGGCATGAAGTGCAACAGGCGCCGACCGCAACATTTTTGGGATGGAAGAAGTAGCAGCGTATACGGAGAAATATTGTTTTTTGTTTGTTCATTGGGAACGAGATAATCCCAATTGATTTTGTTTATTTAACATTAAGTACTCGCTCAGTTGCGTAGCTAGGTTAGGAGGACTAGTACGTAAGAGAGCTGTTCTGGAACGTCTTCATGACACTTGTAACATTGCTCGTCTCTCCATGACTGTTCAATGTCTCTGCTGTTAGCGGAAGGTATGTTTGGGGGTCGTTGTGGGGATCCTTGCCCTCTTTACTGGTACCGTCGTCGGTACTTATAGACTATAGGCAATCATAAAATTACCTATCTTAGATTAGATTACGAACAGATCTATCTATTGACGTACAGCAAGGTACATGCTGCTACTGTAAGATATTCATGATCTTCACATCTGCCGTCCCAATCTGATGCTGTAGGGTCAGCCAAGCGATCAAAGCACAAGTCTTGTTATCGTAAAATCTTCTTAAAATTACCCATGAAGTAAGAAAGATATATGGCACAGTGCAGTACATCTTCAACATGCAATGTTGTTCCCTTGGAGACAAAGATTTCAGTGATTTGGCACTGCAGGCCATCAACTGTGTTATAGACCATATTTTTTGACTCAGACTTCCCATCTACTCGCAAGCATAAAATTGGTCACCAGTTGATTCAAGAAAAGTAAGTGTAGAAGGATAACCATCGTAGTATATCAAAAGAATGACGGATAAGTGTTCTCCGAGCCCTACAGGTAGACCTCTATATTTTATCGAGAACAAACGAAAACTTCTAAAGCATGACGTTAAAATGAACGAGGAAGGGCGAACTACTTAAGGTGTGATCGTGCTGCATGGTGCCACCGCGAGAAAGAAGAAAAAGGAATGTGACTTACAAAACAGAGAGAACTAAAAAGGTGCACTAGCCATCCTGCACTCTGATGGCGTCTTCAACCGCACACCTCATAGATTCGAAACACCGAATTTCATTCACTATCAGAAGAATAAAAGTTTGCATTCATCACCTCCACTTCCAGCTACGCAAACGTTCTCTTCGCACAATCCTGAAGCGCATTGAACGTTACTCAGGCAAACTTGACAATTTGGTTTTAGTAGGGTTTTGCATTTTCGATGATACTGTGACTTGGCACCACCGCAACGATTGTTCAAACAAACGCCCGACATGCATTGTTCACTATCGAGGCAGACTTCGCAATCTTCCAAAAAGTTGTAGCGGCACAATTCCAAGGTCTGCATCAACTGTGTCCCGCATCCGTATTTCCAGCATACCGAGGATGCGCAGTTGTGACCAGTGGAACACGGAGCACAAGTGGTACCGAGGGTGATACGTTTGGTGTAGAAACTGTAGGCGAGAGATGTGCATACCAAAAGAGCATACAAAAAAAGGAAAGCCGTGCGCATAGTGGAGTCGTGCTACTCTGACTAGATGAATGAGAGAATTGCAAGATCGTACTTTATATTGTTAGCGCAGCAGAGCATTCAAGGGCGAACCATTCCCGCGAGAGAGGAATTTCGGTGCGCCGTTATCGTCTTTCAAATGGTGTCCGTCCATTTCCTGGAATCCTGCACTCGAGATTGCTACTCTCTACTGGATGATGACTCGGCATTGCATGTGAATATGCCCCAATGCGTAAGCAAAATTGAAATTGTTCTCTTTAGTTATGCTAGGTCATCTTTACGCTACTAGAGTAATGGATGGAGCCGATTCGTCAAATAACATCAATAGAATAGTAGTCTTGATGATCCAACGAAATGTGTTAGCAAGGGCATCGAAAACATTCTGAGCTCAATTAGTGGTTTGCACACAGTTATTGGTATATCAATGCTACTCGATAGTAGCAACAATTGTATGCATGGTGCAGCATTGTTACACAGAGCAACGGAACAATCCACTCAGAGTATATGTGCAACCGGTAAAAACAAAAAATTATATAATGCTGCTATGGTAGACCTTCTGTCAAAATTATGAAAGCGGATTTAGATAATTCATTTGCTTAGAATAATCTAAAACTAACGTAATTAGTTATGTTAGAATTTAACATTATTTATTATCGTCGATATTTAAGCGTCGTCGATCAGGATTAAGGACAAGCCGAATATCTGAACAATTCGAAAGCTACACCAGCCGGACGCTTAGTTTCGGGGAGGTAGCTAGAGTTAACAATATTCGCATGACGTCTACCCTGCTTATTTCCACGTTCCTACCGGCTATCGCCTCGGTGAATCAATGCTATCGCCTCGGCGAGCAATCAATCGTTCTACAAATCCCCAACC
>JAAUYH010185213.1_pt1 | contig 12850 bp, 8 predicted proteins | sample 7278061 | NCBI WGS metagenome assembly JAAUYH01 (sample SAMN14350203, study PRJNA611818) | marine sediment metagenome | isolation source: surface marine sediment (0.6m) | place: French Polynesia: Moorea | collected 2018-08
GGGGAAAAATTTCCCCGCGATATCCCTCGAAATCGATCCGAGTATGGAATACCCACCGCAGAGACCAATCTATGACCTTGCCGGAATCGAACCCGGGACTTCGACAACCGGTATCCTGGCTGAGGAATTTTGAGAGCCGCCCCACTAGGCTACGCGTCTCTGGTCTAGTGATACTCCACCAATAGTAGTCCTGATATCCCTGCCACGACGCCGTGTCAACATCAAAGAAGACAAACTCTAAGGCATTGTGCAAGAATCTTTTTGATACGATCTTCAGCAAGGTCTATGGTCTGAGCAATGCTTAATTCAGCTCTAAATTTTCGGTGTACTCATATCCGCGCGTGCATATTCAGATGAGATAACTCATGGCATGGTCCTAATTGAAAAACCCAATTTTCTCTGATTGCTCGTTCGGATTGACGATTCTGATAGATGCTTGTAGATAGCTCAGTAGTTTGTACCCAAAGCCTATTTAGGATCTTCTGCCTTAATATACTGAAAACTTATGCAATACTCGGAAAAGACAAAGCCGTTGATAATGCCATGATATGATTTATGACAGAACAGTACTGCTGCTCCGAAAGACTGCTTGAACCAAAGCTGAGTAAAATAGAGGATAGCGAGAGCCATTTGAAATGAAAAAGTCAATTTTGCCACTTTCTTCGGGTTCCGCATATGCAGGCTGAACCTCTTTGTTATCCTGGAAAATCTAGATGCTTCTCATGCTCGCTTCTATTTCATCTTGAATGCCAACTTCATCATTCTATGCATTATTGTTGTCTTTCGAGTCAACCAATTTCCTGTAATTCGTTATCTCCGAGTCATTTTTAGTTTCTGCACTTTCTTTTACATCTGAATGCGAGTTAGGCCAATCTATTTTAGTTTCGTATAGTACTATTTAATACGGGCACTGGTAATGGAATAATTTTCTTGAATCAATTCTACAAATACAGTTTCTGCTTCGATGCTTACCTGTTGACCTCGTCATTGCACAAACCTCGCATAGAATCGCTATCGGAGTAAATGTTATGTACCGACGGAGTAAGATGTCGAGCTTTTGCTGCAGATCTGAAGTAAGAGGAAATTCTGTCTTCTTGGATACGTTCAGAATAATCTAAAGTTGTAACAATCCTAGATTTTATCTTTCTTTAGAAAAGAAGCCCGGATGTACCTTTCTCTTCCGAATCAAGAGAATCCGAAATTATCGATAGCGTGCAATGCAACATTCCTGCTGTAATAATCTGCTCTTTAAAAATCTGTAAAATGGTAAACAAGCGTTCTAAAACCGATATCGACAACTCAGAAATAAAATTGCAGAACAGATGTGATTCATTTTCTCTGTTCATGTACGTCAACTCCAGTTCTTTCCAGTTATTTCTACCAAATACTTCTCGCAAATCATTTACTATCCCCGCATCCATATCCATTCTTTTTTCTGCACGCTGAGAATGTTTATATCTGGCAAATATCCAATTTAAAACCAACTGACAGTGAAGTACACTAAAACTTTGATGATCAAAATTAAATAAAAATTTACTATCACATGATTAATAAATTTATTAGAAAGTGATCTCAGGCGTTGACGAACCAACCCAACATGGATTCCGCATGCCTCATCCGTTCTTCTTCTGTTTCTTCTTCTTCTTCTTCCTCTTCTACTATTAAAGAAGAAGAATTACACTCTACTTCGGGCATGTCAATGACTTTGATCCCGCGGCAAAGTCAAAATGTACCGACGGGGTGAATAAACCGCGCTCCGTCACCATTCTTGGCTTTGAAAGGTTGTCCTGTGTCTTAAGGTTCTGCTCAACAGCGATTCACGCAACTCACAGAACCTTTTGTTCATATTTGTAGGCATGAACAGAACATCACTAAAAGATCACTTTATTCAGCTTGGAATTTCATAGAAAACCTGCATTCTGTATCAACCTGCACGCAATTTTTGTGACGGAAATTTTTCTAGAGATCTTACTGTATGCGCATTTAATTACTTCCAACTACGGCTATTAACCAATTTTAGTGCTTTACATGCTGGAGCGAGCTCTGAATGTCCATGCATACAGCAGCGCGCACCCTGTTTGAATAATTTTCACAACAGAATTCGTTCCGGACTGAAAGTGCATGATTCAAACCTGTATGTATAGAATAGTTTTCTACTCTTAATTGTGTTCTATTTTCACTACTTTTGCGCTTGCGTTCTGCGCGCTCTCAGCTATTGCGCGAGGAAGTGCGCGTTTCTCGCGAGCGCCATTAGAAAACTGCAACGCAGGGATTTTTGCGGCTGGGATTAGCCGCCTTTACAGAACGCCAACTGAACTCGGCAAAATGATTATTGAGGCCGAAATGCAAGTTCGAAGCCATTAATCTGAACCTATTCTGGACCTACAAGAAGCTGTTGTGGTGGGGAGCGACGAAGCGCAGAAACGCGCGAAGAAGTTTGGCAGATGTAGAAATCGCGTGCTGCGGGAGAGACTAAATCTGCGGCAAAATAGTAGTTATTGATAGTCGAAACATGTGTCGTGAACAATTTTACTCTTTAGTTGGGGTGAAGATCTGGGACTTGATTTTCTGAACACGAGAACACTGCGACGCGAAGCGGAATAATACATATTTGGACGTGCACATAGATACACTCAGACGGTATTCTATCGATGAATTCGTATTCCTGCATACTTTAACAACAACACATGGGTAGTCGGCCTCAAATTTGTATACACATTAATGTTTATTTTCAAACTTTAATAAATATTTACAATCCCCCACCCTGGAGGGATACCTTCACCGCTAAATAAATATCATTTCGATATTAACCAATACAGTAAATGGTATTAGGCAGACAGTACCCCCACATTTTTAAAACATGCTGTTTTGAATATTTCGGGTATGCGTTGAACAGTATTTATCCAGGAAAACAACGAAGAAAGAGAATCATCCGTTTCTGATAAATCTTCTGGCACAATCAAATGAATAACAACGTATAAATAATTTCCACATTTCCTACAAATAGACAGAAGGGTGAAACAAGCATGCAGAGGAAGTTTCTCATTTTGGAATTTCATGTCGTTCCTGAACTACTACTCTGTTTCAAGGTTGATGACCAGCTTAATCGGAGCAAATCAATTGCTTAAATGGATTCTGCAACTCCTTTCGGTGTACATATGTTGATGACGAGCTACTAATAAGTAGCAAGAAGTCCTAGATAATGCAATAGTGGTCCAATTCCCATGATTTCCTGAATCAGAACTAGATAAAAAATTTAGGTAATGCACAATAATTTTTGAAAGTGGTGGAGTACAGTATAGGGTTGTACTATTTGTAATTTCCTGGGTCTAATATCAAGCCGCTACAAGCAAGTGTAGATTTCGCTGCGAATGCTCCACTTATTTGAAGCACAATATTTCTATCATAAGGGAACTTGGAATTTTTATTGCTGATTGGTGGAGAACAGCAAAGAAGCTGAAATTCACTTCATCTTAACAGAAAACAACAGAAATCTAGAGTAACCGTTAATATCTTAGAGTCTATTAATCGATGGGCAAGCAAATGGACAAAATCTCATTCGGATTTTTCTGAATCCGTCTGAGTACGCCTTGTATCCCGTCGAGTATGGACGCAATCTGACCGCAATTTTGACTATGAACTTGTTCGAAGGACGAAAAAGATAGCAATGTTAATAAAGAGATAGATGTAGACAATATTGTAGAAGAATTCATTTCACAGTACGTGCTCGAGTAATTATACGGTATTAGGAGGGGCACACGTAACAAATTAGACGCGATCGATGTCGTCATTCTTGTTGCACGAACATGATAAATTGGTTCTAACATCCAACTTGCAGTTTATATGAATAGCTGTTCATTTGTAAGACTACTAGATTTTAATCTATTCTCACAAAATAAAAGGTGTTTTGGTAACTTTCCCATAGAGGGTACCTTCAATTAACCTCATCTATTTCAAATTAATTGCAATGGAAAGCAGAGCTCATTGATCAGGAATCCAACGCATTTGCCAAGCGAGGGCCTTGGTGTTTCGTCAAAGGCATTCAAGATATGAACCCGCCTAACGCATGTTGTTCATTACCCCTACAAAACTTATATCGCTTCAGTGTAGATATCACTATTATTCTGATTACACTTTCACACTCCAACTAAGGGCTTGACAGCTTATCCCGAGTAGACAGAGTGTCCCACGAAATATTACAGTCATTTGAGTTTCAATCTGTTTTGAACTTGATTGAATAATTCCAAGAAACTTAGACACACAACGAGGAATTTATTAATTGGAAGGTGCTCATGGTGCCTCCACCAACAGCTTACTTTGCTTTCCTTTGTATTGAATATTCGTCTAGCGTTCCATAAGATAACTTCTTTTCACTATCACCGCACAGTCTATTTTTAACTCTGCATTAACAATCTAGAGATTTATCGCCAAATGGCACTTCAGTCCAACTGAACTACACAAGAAAAGGTTGAGAGTATTTTACCTATACCGTACTGATTTCTTGGAAATCTTATTGTATTCACCACGCTCGGACATAGAATTAGTCTTAAATCTAAAGCAAAGATTTTTACTTCCAAATTCGATATGCGCTTTCAGGAAACTTAGAATTGTCGCAACGCGAAATAGAGCGAGTATTGGATAAAAAATTGTCAGAGATCCTTGTGTGTAGTATTACGAAGTCAGATGTGATAGGCTACTTAGGAACGGTAATCTGAAAGAGACGGTGTCCGAAAATTTGTGGTTTGGCGCTGAAAGCGAAGAAAGTGGTTAAAATCAGTTCTTTTTACCGCAATGGCTAGGTAATAAAAATCCTAAATTTTAAATTTTGGCGTTTCTGTCTGCTAAGAGGAAAAATATTACCTCAAAATCAACGGATATTGAAGTAAGCCACTGGGAAAATTTGAACAAATATAAGAACTGCTGATGGAATATAACCGTGGTGAAAAAGCATTGAATTTGGATTTCGATAGTAGACAAAATTAATAATCAACAAACAATTCGTCATCTTTATAACAAGGATGAAGATACAGAAACTTGTTTGTACTAGCGAAATCTTTGGTTTGATTTAATTTTTAAAAGGGATTAGAAGGTTTATTCATGGTAAAATATTGTACAGCGTGTAGTGAGCTATATTGTTCGAAACTTCTTAATCACAGAACTAAAAAACACGAAGCAAGGAGGAGAAATACTAAAACATTCCTAACTTTGACAGTAGTGGATAACGGTTGCGACACATGTATCGTGCACTCAAGTTCAAAAGTGCAAGGATTGTTGGGAGACTTGGCAAAGCGCCGATGATTTGTTACCCGGCAGGGTTCGTTTCAAGAAAACTAGCCCATTCCCGTAATCTGAGGCAATCGGATTCGAAAAACCGATTTCTTGGTAGGTATGAAAGTAGAACAATGCTTTCGACGTAATGATCCTGTTAACTGATTTGTATATTTACCGACAGGCATGCGGTCTGGAGCCAGTAACGATGAGTTGAATAACAAATTGGCTACCCCAAATATATGATCTAATCTGAAATAGATTTTTAAACAACAAGCCAATTCTAATGAAACACACCCTGTTATGATACTACTCATACGACGAGCTAGAGAGCGATTCTGTTCAATGGTGGTCATCAGCACGAGTGAAATTTGAGTCTAAAAGCAACATGCTGCAATAGATATGCGCTGAATCGAATATATAGTATTCAGCAGAACCTTTTCGTCGTGATATTTGGTAGCAGTGGTATAATATGACGTTCGTGATTTGCATTCGACGCATTCATTCCCGTCCCCTTCCTTGCTGCGTGATCTTTTCAATTATTATATCCCATAGAATCAACCCAAAACAAGAGCGTGCTCTTGATTCGTGAAGTTCAAAGGGAAATCGAGTCCATCAATACAATAAGAAAATGAAATTCTTATTGATATTCTTCCATTTACAATCAATTTCATGTAATGAACGGAGCGATAGAATTGTTCATGCAGTTGCAAGTACTTTTTCTTTTCTTTATCGCAGAGAATTGACTGTAAACAGTACAATTAAGAAACGAAGGTATACACTTTTTGAGAACACAGATATAACATGGATCTTGAAGACTCAGCTAGTGATACAATTCGGATTGAAAATGCAAAACACGTCTCGTGTGTAATTCTTGTGCTCGAATTATGTACAGGTAGTGCAAATTTTTGTCCAAACTGAATGTTTGCATTTCCGAACTAGTGACTGGGACCCATGTTTCATTATTCATCTAAGTTAGAAGGTTAAATATGAATTGGGATCTAATTCTAATCTCGCAAAATAGGAAGAACCGGAAGGATCCATGCGAACTAAAGAATGTTAATGATGGAATTATTTTCAAACGAGTGGCTATTTCAAGAGGTTTAGTTTAAGAGCTCGGCTTATTTCGCGAAAAATTGTCTCGAAAGAAGATTACAAAAAATAAATCATATTAAGACGTTTCGAAATGACAAGATGAGAATACCTGCGGAAACAAAATATTAATTTATTAAACAAATTACTAGCGACTTATCGACTTAAAAATCTGCCAGGGGCAAAAGGATGTCTTTTGACGGCAAAAATCAGGGCAAAATTCGGCAAATTTCATCCTAATAGTATTTCACTTCCTCTTTGAATTCTTTTTTCCTGTAAATGTGCAAAAAGGAGACCAAAACGAAGCTTGTGAGAGTAGTAATATATTACAATGGTTCAAATAACGACTATCGCTAGAATTTAAATCGCCATTTTTGATTATTATGGATCTTGCAGCGAGCTCTCAATGTTTTTCCCATTAATATTGCTGTTTTTCGAAATTAAACGTTGAATTTCATCAACTAGGCCGGAAGAAACGCTTGCTTATGAGGAGGACGCGACTTCGCGTAAAAGCAAGAAATTTTGTGCCAAATAAGATTCTTGGGAAGTTGAAATGATAATCGATAGGCTAGCATTCGATAAAGGTCACAAAATTTTATTTACTCTCCGTTATATTCTGACTTGCAGCTAATTGAGCTATTGTTGGCTTTGACTTAGGTCAAATTTAAAACTTCGTACTTTGCAAGTCGAACCTGAGAAGAAGTAGAAGAGAATTTGAATTTTGAATTTAAAAAAAGTTAGTCAAAGACTGTACAAGATATTGTCTGTGGAATCGATGGGCTTGTCGATACGAAAATCAATAAGTTCGAAGACATTGCCATTGAAGAAAGTGAGGTATTGAATGATGTGAATGTAATCATGACAGAAAGTGATCCGGAGAAAAGCTGTTTCCAAAACAGGATAAGCTACTAAATTAGAACCGGAGGGATTCTCGGTGTATTACTAGGTCATAAAATTCGTTTTTGTGGTAAAAGAAATTCCCTTTCTCCTACATCATCTACGCTAGGTTTTTCTGAGAACGTTCACCATTAGCGCTTAGAACTCTACCTGATAGCTTTCTGTGATTCCTCAACTAATGCATATGCGAACCCTTTCCTACAGTTTCAGTGATCTTTTAAAGACGGAAACAAGAAATCCTCAGCTTCGGAATAGAGAAAAGTACAGTTCGTGCTATTGACAAACGCAAGTAGTGCCTTGTGTACAGCGGCCTGTTTCTTGTGAATTGAGAAAAATTTTTAAGATTGGATCAATCAATCGGATAGTTGGTAGAAGCCTAGCTCGGTTTAAATATCCTTTAACATCTTAAAAAGCGAATGGATTATAGAATAGAATTTCTCTAGTTTCATGTTAGAGGACAATGTCAATATCCTGTGCATATATAATACGACGAAAGAGCGATAAAGCTAGCCCTTAAGAAGAGTCGAATAGATATGATAGATGGCTCGATCACGAATACAAAATGCCTTCGATCGAACATACTGACGGATTTCTATACCTTGAAAATAATTTGGTACCATGCGCCTGAGTAACTGCCCGTTCTATTTTTATTCGCAACCATAGTTTCCTGACATTTTTCTAATTATAGTTTACGCAGTATTCCTATTCTCCATTCGTAATTTCCTGATACTGGCCCAAAATATCTTTATCGTTTCTGTAACGTAATTCTAAGATCATCCATAAGTGGAACATTAAAATCATTGCTGGACGAAATATCACTTTCACTCCAATTTTCATCTCAAATAAAGTTGAGTAACTAATTTTACGACGGTAAATAGTCTCCTTTATTCTATCTGGTGCAGTACGAAATGCGGTATAACCTTTCATTGATTACATATCTCATCTCTAAGCTGATACGATTTTGAAGAACCTAGACGCAGAATCTACCGTCACATAAATGGTTCCCCTTACAAGAGTACGAATTACACGTAATGCAATGTCCCTACGCATCACTATTCAATACAACCGACGATTGTCATCAAGAAGCTATCTGCACCTTTCAGTTTAGTGCCAAAGTGGATAATTTCGAAACCGATGGCCAATTTGATAGCATGATTAAGAGGGGAAACTCGGCAGACCGAGTCGATATTATGTGGAGGTGAGACGAAGTAGAACGAAAAAGAGCCAAAAAGGCAAGCACTTCACTGTACTGTTCCGGTTCAGTGCAGTCCTATTGATTTCCATGGAATCCGACTAATATATTGATCACAAGACACATAAGAGTAAGTCTAAAATTTGTGAAGTTCACTAATTTGATGATATCTCCAAAATAAAGAATGCAATGGTTATAGAACTTCATGCATGCAATTTTGATGTGTTACTGTATTTGATGCTAGAATATAGTAAGACAGCCTGTATGATTCACGGGCTACGATCTAGCACTTTTAGTACGTTTCAAGTCAACTGCCTATCTCCTGGACTCTTGCATAAAACAAGTCTAGAAATATCTCGAATTTTTTAAGGATGGTTCGCAAATGCTACTGAGTTTATCGAAGTGATGTACAATAGAAGGGCAATCAACCGCCTTCTTCTGTACTAGCATCATTCAGCTCTGTCAATGAGACCCCACATGAGGTAAACAACTAGACTGTAGTGCTTGGCACCGTGCAATCCCAATGATGGGCAAAACGGCGAGGATGGAAGGGGACAGGAGGTAACACCGCATTACCGGAGTCTATACCATGTGATTTTGTCCGTGAGCACTTCTTACCTAGTAAGGGTATCTATCTTAGTGTTTTTAGTATTTTGTTCATATCCTTCTTTGCAGTACTTTTTTAGTCAGAATATTATTCGTGGTTCGGAGGCTCTCTGTAGTAAATCAAAAGAGCTTTTCGGCGCAAATCTGACTGCCTACTGTACCGAATAAACTTTGCCTTACACCGCGGTGCTGTTTGTAGCTCCATGTTCCAGGTTCAAGATATCTCTGAAGCACGGATAGTATCCAATTCTCCCTCAGGAGGATTCCAGTTAATTGCGATCTTACAGCATTTGGCTTTTGGATTCACCCCCGAACTCTTTCGCTTTCTGTTCTAACTTCTGCCACCGTTCAAGGGTTGGTACCTGTACTAGATCGTGTGTTGCTGTTGTGTTAAAGTCCTACCGTCAACAAAGCCCGCTGTCCGGTGATTATTCTTCGCTTCCAGAGGCGACCATATCCCCTCCGAGTTTGATGGTGGTGTTTGTCTTCTCCTAGGAGGATTGCACTACATACAGTAGACGAATGGTATGCAATTGTTTCGCTTTTACTGCGAGCAATTCACCTGAGTGGTTTGCAATTTGTGTGGAATGGAAGATCTGGACCGATCTTCATTTTTCCATATATTTCCGTTCAATATGCTTCGGATGCTAGTAGGAGTACATGAATGATCACATCGTATTCTTCGCCTACATCAGTTGTCTACTGTTTGAAATCTGCATTCCTTTATAACCGGCGAATTGAGAACCCCGGAAATTTCGTCATAAACTTTCAGGCTCATGTATTGGGCGCAACGGTTACCCAACAGGAGTGGCATGAATATGTATACGTAAATTAAGTGTTTTTCTGACGCATGTTGCGGGTAACTGACTCTATTTCTACTCACACCTTAAATTACTTTCATTACGACCTGTGGGCTATTTCTCGACGCCGGACCTATTATCTACCCTGAACGACTCGACCTCGACACTCATGTCCAAAGATTAGCTTTGCACATGCGATCCAACTTATATCAGAAGTACGCAGAATGAGAAACTGAAACGGGTTTTGTGGAATACTTCGTACTCCACGCGCGTTGAACGGTATGTGTGGTCGTGTACAACGCAAGAATTAGTTTGTTGTCCCGAGGAACATCAGCTGTAAAATGCTCAGGAGCTTCGTGCGCCATTTACAGATCTGATAATCATAATCTGTCACGGAACATAGCGCTCCTTCTCGAAAACGGTAATTTTACCTGTGAATAAAGGTTCTGTAAAAGGCTTTTTTTATTTCTTACAATGGTCAATAATATATGCTGTACTATCTGGATATAAATAGCGCGGTAGAATAAAGTTGAAGATTATTTAAGTTAATCTTTTGACCATTTAGAGAATTCATGCATACAGTGTATCGTTTCAGTTAAAACAAGCAACCGTTGCACCTTTTTCGAATGACTTGTGGCTCTAATTTAATAAAGAAAGCCCATTACTACAATGAAACAGCAATGGATTATTCCTTGAGACGACAATTCTAATACAGAAAGTATTAGAGTTTATCACAAGTAGTTTGAGCAACAATGATAAAAAAATCGGAAGAGCTCAAGTGCCTGTTTCGCCCTCTCGTATAATAAAGGAATCCTATCTGGAATTAATTCTGAATCGCGGTAATTCCGCAGAGTAACAGTGATCGTTGTTATTCACATTATCTCAATGACACTCACACCAACTTACGTTGTACCAAAAATGATTGAAGACTATTTCTTATATAAAGTTATAGCGACACTACATTTTGAGCTAATCACCATGATCGTTTATTGAAACAGCACAGCTGCAGAATGAACCATAAATATGATTTAGAACCTCTTATCGAACAAGCATCAAAAGCATTGTTGTAACTACTGTACAAATTGTATTTATAATATGTTTGAAACAAGCTACGTTCTGGCTTTTATTAAAATACATATAGTTATGGTGATTATACAAAATTATGCAAATGTACTAAAGCAAAAATTTTTTTGCCCACGCCATGGCTTCTTCGAAGCAAAAAAATCCACTTCCTGGTTCTTTGGCTCCTAACAGTTCCCCATCTCGAACACTGGGACCTTTGATAGCGACTAGAATTATATAATCAGGAAACGAGCCGTCGACTTGGTACAAGCATCCTCAACGTTGTCGTGCCTTTGTGCTTATCTATCGTAAAACTTTTCTGTAGAGACTTCAGGAACATGTGTCCGAGAAGTATGGGACTATTTCCAAAAATAACGTAGTCACTATTTTTTCTCATTTCCTACAATTCGAACTTCTTTCCAGAGAATTGTATTACTGGGAAATTTTGTGCGAAGACTACCGTTGCACAATCCTCTTGGCAGATGATGAATTAGATGGTTTCATGCTTTTCGATGATAAGCATTATGAAGATGCTAGCGAACATGTTTTTAGAATACAATTATTGCCTGCTGCACTAAATCCCACTGAATTTTAATCAATGTGTCTACTTTATACTTGGAATAATCCTGTGTAAAACGATGATTTGTTTCAGCGGGTATCCCTCAACCGAATGGCGTAGCCGAAAAAATGGAGATTGGAACATTGCACTAGAAGGAGCGAAAAATTGAAATCAACTATAATGCAACCATTTATGATTTTTTCTGTTCCTCAATCGATGCAAAGATGGCTCAGTAGCCATGCAGTCCCTGTGATCGAAACTCATTATCTTCTAGTTCAGCGCCTCCATAAATTAATGGGAAAGCTCGAAGGGAAGGAGAGAGATTCGGTCTATTCTATCTCCCGAACTGCTTTCTCCATTACAGCGAGGGAGAGCTGTTAACTAGGAAGGAACGGGACAAATTCTTTTGCTAGGTTACATGCTACGGAACAAAACTTCAGAAAGAAGTTATCTTCTGTTCGTTCAAATCCTTGTAACGCTAACAATTCAAAAGTACGTGATGTCCAGATTGGCAGTACGATTTCTAATGAAACAAGATTCAAGATATTGATGCATTCACGGTGTTTCCCGCAGCTTCCAGAAGGACGTGGTAAGTTGCCTTTCTGCCTCGTACAGCGAAAAAATTCGTAGTTCCTCACAGTGCTGTACAGTACGACGATGGATTTCCGATATCTATTCTCTAACAGGCCACGGTATATTGGAGGAGAATAGATCAAAGCTCTTCCTTTTTCGGCACCTTGGCGCAAAGAGTAATGGATAGTCTTCACTCTACTGGGAAGAATCATGTTTATAGAGCAATGAATAAATGGATTCTATGAGTGTTAAGGTATCGAGTCTCCCCACTTTCTTCTTCACTCACGATTTTTCTAATGAAAATCCGATGCGCCACAATCAATGAAGACGACACTGTTCCGTTGGTGCGTATGTTGCATCCGGACGATCGGACTTGCCAGTTGATAAAGCGTATGGATTGCGTAACAAATATAATTTGTTGCTTGTTATTAGATATATTAACTGCAGTGTTGACGCTCTGTTCTGTACGATCAAGTGAAATTTCCACAACTTAACATGGATGGTACCACAAAAAGACACTCTGTACATAGAGTCCTATGTCTCAATGCACACTGGGTTTTGCTAGCATTTCGAAGCACGGTGAAAATAACTTCGCTATTCAGGTCTTTCACAATTAATCACGGCATCTCCATTTTTGATAGCCCACATCGCAAGCGTCTGATGGGAAGGATTACAGAAAGAGAACATCAATTGCAGATAGTATGGTTTTCTCTGCGTATACACAGACGGGTCAACGGAAGATTCCCATTCCGCATAATTGGAGTAGTCTTCATATCAATCAGGGTGCGTCTTCCCCACTGA
>JAAUYH010146628.1_pt1 | contig 12849 bp, 11 predicted proteins | sample 7278061 | NCBI WGS metagenome assembly JAAUYH01 (sample SAMN14350203, study PRJNA611818) | marine sediment metagenome | isolation source: surface marine sediment (0.6m) | place: French Polynesia: Moorea | collected 2018-08
CAACGAAGATGATTTCTCGCTCTACGTGATGCCGGAGGTCGGCCGGATCCTGGCGCCGGGCCGGATCGCCTACATCAAGCCCGGCTTCGGCATCGATCCCGGCCCGAACAACCGCGAATGGGGCGTCGAAATCGGCTTCCGGTACTTCTTCTGACATTGCATCGCGGCGGCGTTCAGCGCCTTGTCGGGGGCCAACCACGTAGGACCATGAATAGTCCCGGAAGCCGGCTGGCTTCGCTAGACTGGGATGGCGCGGGGTGAGCGATCGCCCCGCGCAACTCCGTCGGCGACACAGGCGTTGCGATCGATGCCCTCCCATTCCGTCCTGCGCACCCGTCGCATTCTCTCGGCGCTGATCGCGGCCTGCCTCCTGATCGTCGTGGCGGCCGCGCTCCGGTCGCATGGCTCGGCCGGTCTTGGTGGTGCGCAGGCGCAGGAGGTCGGCAGCGTCGAGTATGTCGGCTCGCGGACCTGTGCCGGATGCCATCTGCCACAACACAGTGCCTGGCGCGGATCGCATCACGATCTCGCCATGCAGCATGCCGACGACACCACCGTGCTCGGTGCGTTCGACGACATCGTGTTCGAGCACAATGGCGTCGTCAGCCGCTTCGCCCGGCGCGGTCCGGATTTCGTCGTGACCACCGAAGGCCCGACGGGCGCGATGGAGGAGTTCGAGGTCGCGTTCGTCTTCGGCGTCGAGCCGGTGCAGCAATACCTGATGCGGTTCCCCGGCGGTCGATTGCAGGCGCTGCGGATCGGCTGGGACACGCGTCCCCTGGCGGCCGGCGGCCAGCGCTGGGTCGATCTGGACGGGGACGACAGGATCGAGCCCGGCGACCCGCTGCACTGGACCGGCCCGAGCTACACCTGGAACGTGATGTGCGCCGACTGCCACTCGACCGATGTCGTGCGCAACTACGATCCCGACAGCGATACCTATCGCACGACGTTCTCCGAGATCGACGTCGGCTGCGAGTCCTGCCATGGGGCCGGCGCCGACCATGTCGCGTGGGCGCGGGCCGGCGCTCCGGCCTCAGGGGATCAAATGGGACTGCTGGTCCGCTTTTCGCCGCCCTCGATCTGGGTGATGAACCCCGCAACCGGGATCGCCGAACGCGACGGGGAAGTGGCGAGCGGACCCGAACTGCAGGCCTGCGCCCGGTGCCACAGCCGGCGCTCGACGCTGACCGACGGATCGGGCCCGGAACGGCCATTCCTGGACGACTATCGCCTCAGCCTGCTGCGATCCGATCTCTATCACCCGGACGGCCAGATCCTCGACGAGGTGTTCGTTCTGGGCTCCTTCCTGCAGAGCCGCATGTACAGTGCCGGCGTCCGCTGCAGCGACTGCCACGAGCCGCATTCGCTGGCGCTGCGCGCCACCGGCAACGCGGTGTGCGCCCAGTGCCACGAGCCGGCCCAGTTCGACACGCCCGAGCATCATTTCCACGAGGCGGGAACGGCGGGAGCGGCCTGCGTCGACTGCCACATGCCGTCGGAGACTTATCTCGCCGTGGACGACCGCCGGGACCACAGCTTCCGCGTCCCGCGCCCCGATCTCAGCGTACGCATCGGGACACCCAATGCCTGCACCGGGTGCCACGCCGACAGGAGCGACGGCTGGGCGGCGGCGCGGGTGCGGGAGTGGCACGGTTCGGCGCGCGCGGTGACGCGGCATCACGGCGAGGTCCTGCACGCGGCGCGCACCGGAGAGGCCGGGGCGGTCGATGGGCTGGTGGCGCTGGCCGGCGACGAGTCCCAGGCGGCGATCGTGCGCGCCACCGCCATGTCGTTGTTCGGGCCGGATCCCGGGCCGCGGGGATTCCAGGTCCTGGCGCAGAACGCCCAGTCCGACGATCCGGTCCTGCGGCTCGGCGTTGCCGAGGCGCTCGCCGGCCTGCCGCTCGACGCACGCATTGCCATCGGCGGGGCCCTGTTGGACGATCCGGTCCGGGCGGTCCGCGTGGCGACGGCCGAGGCCATGGCGCCGGTGCCGCCACAGGCCGTGCCGGCCGAGCTGGGCACGGCGCGGCGCGGCGCGACCGCGGAGTTCCTCGCAGCACAGCAATCGGCGCTGGGCCTGCCGGCGACCCATCTCACGCTCGGCAATTTCTATCGCGATCAGGGCCAGTTTGCCGAGGCCGAGGCAGCCTACCGGACCGCGCTGGAGCGCCTGCCATCCTTCAACGCCGCCCGCCTCAATCTGGCCGATCTCTTTCGCGCGCTCGGCCAGGACGACCGCGGAGAGTCGCTGCTGCGCGAGGCCGTCGCGATCGACCCTGACGACGCCGAGGCGCAGCACGCGCTCGGTCTGCTGCTGGTGCGCCAGGGGCAGTTGGGCGACGCGCTCCCGTACATCGCCCGCGCCGCCGATCTCAGTCCGGAGAACGCGCGATACGGCCTTGTCCACGGATTGGCCCTGGACGGGCTGGGCGATGTCGGCGGCGCGATTTCGGTGCTGGATGCCGTGCACCGCCGTCATCCACGCGATCGCCAGATCCTGCAAACGCTGGTCGACATGAGCATGCGGGCCGGCGAGATGCGCGCCGCGCTCGGCTATGCCCAGGCGCTGGTCGCCGTCGCGCCACAGGACCGGCAGGCGAGAGAGATGCTCCGCGCGCTGGAGATGCTGGCGCTTCCACGACGCCAATGAGGTCCCCGGCGCCCGTGCTGCCGGGGGCGAGAGCCGCAATACCGACGCACCTCTCCCCACATTGACAGCCCCGCCCCTCCATGTTTTTAGTGCCGGTCCAGAGGCGGCGCGCGTTTGGGCGCCGTTTTTGTGTTGAGGCCACTGACAGATTTCGGGTGGACCGAAGAAAGGCGGTCGAGATGATTCCAGCCGTGATGCCAACCTATGCGCGGGCCGATGTTGCGTTCGAGCAGGGCGAAGGGGCGTACCTCTTCGACACCGACGGGCGACGATATCTGGATTTCGCCAGCGGCATTGCGGTGACCGGGCTCGGCCATGCCCATCCGCATCTGGTGGCGGCTCTGCAGGAGCAGGCAGGCAAGCTGTGGCACACCTCCAACCTGTTCCGGGTGCCGGGGCAGGAGAAGCTGGCCCAGCGCCTGGTCGACGCCAGCTTCGCCGACACCGTGTTCTTCACCAATTCCGGGGTCGAGGCCTGGGAATGCGGCGTCAAGGTCTGCCGCAAATACATGGACCATATCGGCCAGCCCAAGCGGTGGCGGGTGATCACCATCGGCGGCGCCTTCCACGGCCGCACGCTCTCGGCGATCGCCGCCGCGAAGTCCGAGAAGCTGGTCAAGGGCTTCGGGCCGATGGTCGAGGGCTACGACCAGGTCGCCTACGGCAACCTGAACGAGCTGCGCATGGCGGTCACCGACGAGACGGCGGCGATCTGCGTCGAGCCGGTCCAGGGCGAAGGCGGCATCCGCGCCTCGACGCTGGAGTACATCCGCTCCCTGCGGGAGGTCGCCGACGAGTTCGGCATCCTGCTCTTCTTCGACGAGATCCAGTGCGGCTATGGCCGGACCGGCAAGCTGTTCGCCCATGAATGGGCCGGCATCACGCCGGACGTGCTGTGCGCCGCCAAGGGCATCGGCGGCGGCTTTCCGTTCGGCGCCTGCCTGGCGACCGAAAAGGCCGCGGCCGGCATGACCGCCGGCACCCACGGCACCACCTATGGCGGCAATCCGCTCGCCATGGCGGTCGGCAATGCGGTGCTGGACGTCATTCTGGAGCCGGGATTCCTCGACGCGGTCGATCGCAAGGGTCACATCCTGTGGGAGCGGCTGACGGCGCTCGCCGCGGCGCATCCGGCGGTCATCGAGGAAGTGCGCGGCGCCGGGCTGATGCTCGGGCTGAAGCTGGTTCCGCCGGTCGGGGATTTCGTGAACGCGCTACGCGCGGCGGGGATGCTGGCGGTGCCGGCGGCGGAGAACGTGGTGCGCCTGCTCCCGCCGCTGATCGTCGAAGAGAGCGAGATCGACCAGGCGCTCGATTGCCTGGAGACGGTCTGCGCCAATTGGGGGTCGGGCGATGGCTGACCCGAAGCACTTCCTGGACCTGCACAAGGTCAGCCGGGAGGATCTGCGGGGCATCATCGACACCTCGCTCGCGGTCAAGTCGAACGGCCTCGCCAAGGGCCATGACAAGCCACTCGCCGGCAAGACCCTGGCGATGATCTTCGAGAAGCCCTCGACCCGCACCCGGGTGTCGTTCGAGGTCGGCATGCGCCAGCTCGGCGGCGACGTCGTCATGCTGTCCGGTCGCGAGATCCAACTCGGCCGAGGCGAGACCATCGGCGACACGGCGCGCGTCCTGTCGCGCTATGTCGACGCCATCATGATCCGCACCTGGGGCGAGGAGCGGCTTGCCGAGATGGCCGAGGCGGCGACGGTTCCGGTGATCAACGGCCTGACCGACAACAGCCATCCCTGCCAGCTGGTGGCCGACGTGATGACCTTCGAGGAGCATCGCGGCCACATCGCCGGCAAGGCGGTGGCCTGGACCGGTGACGGCAACAATGTCGCGCGCTCCTGGATCCGCGCCGCCGCCCAGTTCGATTTCGAGCTGTGCCTCGCCTGCCCGGAGGAGCTTCAGCCGCCGGCCGACCTGCTGGCCTGGGCCAACGGCCAGGGGGCCCATGTCAGCGTCAGCAACGATCCGGATTCCGCGGTCCGCGACGCCGATTGCGTGGTCACCGACACCTGGGTCTCGATGGGCGACAAGGAGGCGCCGTCGCGGCACAACCTGCTGCGCCCCTACCAGGTCAACGACCGGCTGATGCGGCTGGCCAAGCCCGAAGCGGTGTTCATGCACTGCCTGCCGGCCCATCGCGGCGAAGAGGTCACCGACAGCGTCATCGACGGACCGCAATCGGTGGTGTTCGACGAGGCCGAGAACCGGCTGCACGCCCAGAAGGGAATCCTGCTCTGGTGTCTGGGGTAGCGGCCGGCACCGATCCGTCGGCGGACGACCTCGTCCAGCCGTTCCAGATCGAGGTCTCGGGGCTGCGTGGGCGGCTGGTCCGGCTGGGCGCATCGGTCGACGACATCCTGGGCCAGCACGACTATCCCGAGCCGGTGGCGACGCTGCTGGGCGAGGCGGTGGTGCTGGCGGCGATCCTGGCCAGCGCGCTGAAATACGACGGCATCTTCACCCTGCAGACCAAGGGCGACGGGCCGGTGCCGCTGCTGGTGGTCGACCTGACCTCGACCGGCGACCTGCGCGGATACGCCCGGTTCGACGCCGACCGGCTGACCGAGGCGAACGGCCGCGACGTGTCGGCGCTGATCGGCAAGGGGCTGCTGGCCTTCACGGTCGACCAGGGCGACTTCACCGACCGCTACCAGGGCATCGTGGAACTGTCGGGAGAGTCGTTGGCGGACTGCCTGCAACACTATTTCCGGCAGTCGGAGCAGATCGATGCCGGCATCGTCATCGCCGCCGGGCGGCAAGGTGATCGCTGGCGCGCCGGCGGCGTCATGATCCAGCGCCTGCCGGACCCCGATCGCACGGTTCCGGCCAGCGACCGCGAGGACGACTGGCGGCGCGCCATGATCCTGCTGGGAAGCGCCACGGAGGCCGAGATCCTGGACCCGGCGCTGGCCGCCAACGGCCTGTTGTACAGGCTGTTCCACGAGGACGGCGTCCGGGTGTTCGAGCCGGTCGGGCTGCGCGCCGCCTGCCGCTGCTCGCGTCAGCGGGTGGCCGACATGCTGGGTTCCTTGCCCCGCCTGGAGGTGGAGGACATGAAGCAGGATGGCCACGTCTCGGTGCAATGCGAGTTCTGCAACAGCACCTACCTCTTCGACGACACCGAGCTCGAGGCCGTGTTCACCTGAGCGGTCGGCGCCGGCCGCCATCAATCCGCCATCCTCGGGCAGTTCCTTGCAGACAAAGCGTTACCTGGGGGTCCATCCATGAGGGGTCATGCGATCGCGCGCCTGTCGGCGCTCCTGACGATCATCCTGCTGCTGTCCGCCTGCCCGTCGGCGCCGTCGCGGGTGCTTCCCGACATCACTTTCGTCGACAGCCCGAAGATCGGGCTGGACGTCGCCCGCGTCGAGATCGTGCAGCGCTTTCAGCCGGCTTTCTCCGACCCGTATGTGGATCACCTGTTTCCCAAGGAGCCGGCCTCGGTGATCCGGCGCTGGGCCGAGGACCGGCTGGCCGCCCGGGGCCCCTCGGGAACTGCCACCCTGATCATCGTCAATGCCGCGGTGACCGAGGAGACCCTGGCCCGCGATCCCGGCTTGCGTGGCCTGGTCACCATCGAGCAGTCGGAACGCTACGAGGCGGAGTTCGCGGTGCGCCTGGAGATCGATCACCCCGTGACCCGCAGCTCCGGCGTCAGCAACGCATTGGCGCGGCGGTCGATCACGGTGCCGGAGAATGCCTCGCTGGCCGAGCGCGAACAGATCTGGTTCGACCTGACCGAGGACACGATCCGCGACCTCGACGCCAAGTTCGAGGAAGAGGTCACCGCCGGCCTGCCGCAATTCCTGGCGCGCTAAGGCGCGTTTCGATAGCGGCGGCGCCATTTCCCCCTCACCCAGCTCCGGCTAGGGCTCGGCCTTCGTCCTCGCCAAGCCTGCGCAACCCTCTCCCCAAGGGAGAGGGAATCAAGAATCGGATGCAAATACCCCTCTCCTTGGGGAGGGGGTGAGGAGGCTCGGCGAGGCTGCAGGCCGAGCCCTAGCCGGAGCTGGGTGAGGGGGATCGGGGCAATTGACCGGGGAGAATGCGGCAAGTCCTCGGTCGAGTCCTCAGCTCTCCGCCCAATCCGCGACCCGCCGCAGGAATGCCTCGCCGGCGGCCATCTGCTCCGGCGTGATGAACTCGTTGGGCTGGTGGGCCTGGGCGATGTCGCCGGGACCGCAGATGACGGGCGAGATGCCGGCCTGCTGGAACAGCCCGGCCTCGGTGGCGAAAGCCACCACTCCGGAGGCATTGGCGCCGGTCAGCTGGCGGGCCAGGGTCTCGGCCGGGCCATCGGGGTCCGGCGCCATGGCCGGGACCGTCGCCAGCTCCTCGGTCTCGATCGCCGCCGCCGGATGGCGCGCGCGCATGCGGGCCAGCACGTCCTCGTCGACGAAGGCGCGGAAGCGGGCCACCACGGCGTCCGTGTCCTCGCCCGGCAGGGCCCGGTAGTCCCACACCAGGCGGCATTGCCGGGGAATGATGTTGAGCGCGGTGCCGCCCTCGATGATGCCGACATTGAAGGTCGCATGCGGCGGGGCGAATCCGCTGGCCGGTGCCGCCTGTCCGCGCGCTTCCTCCGCCAGGCGGTCGATGAAGGCGACGATCTCGGCCGCGGCGGAGATGGCGCTGACCCCGAGATGGGGCGCGCTGGAATGGGCGTCCAGCCCGGTCACCGTGGTGCGGAAGGCGCGCAGCGCCTTGTGCGAATTGGCCGGTTTCATCGAGGTCGGCTCGCCGACGATGACCAGGCCCGGGCGTGGCAGGTTGTCTTGGATGTGCTGCAGCAGGTGGCGGATGCCGATGCAGCCGGTCTCCTCGTCATAGGACATGGCTAGGTGGACCGGGCGCGCCAGCCGGCGGGACCGGAACTCCGGCACCAGGGCCAGGACGATCGCCAGGAAGCCCTTCATGTCGGCGGTGCCGCGGCCGTACAGGCGGCCGTCGCGCTCGGTCAGCGAGAACGGGTCGCTGTCCCATTGCTGGTCGGCGACCGGCACCACGTCGGTGTGTCCGGAGAGCACGATGCCGCCGGGCCCGTCCGGCCCGATGGTGGCGAACAGGTTGGCCTTGGCGCCGTCGGGCGACGGCAGCACCTGCGGCTCGACGCCGTGGCCGCGCAGGTACTCGGCGACCCAGTCGATCAGCGCCCGGTTCGGCTCGGAGGAGACGGTGTCGAAGCCGATCAGCCGGTCGAGCACCTCCAGGGGCGAAAGCGATGCGCCTGACATGCCCGGTCGCTCAGTTCCGCCAGAAGCCCGGCACGATCAGCATCAGCACCGTGAACAGCTCCAGCCGGCCGAGCAGCATGCCGAAGGAGAGCAGCCAGAGCGCGGCGTCGGGCAGGTCCTGGAAGGTGCCGGCCGGGCCGATGATCGGCCCCAGCCCTGGCCCGACATTGGCGATCGCCGATGCGGCGCCGGACACGCTGGTCAGGAAGTCGAGGCCGAGCAGGCCGAGCCCCATGGCCAGCCCGACGAAGCAGATCACGAACAGGAAGAAGAAGCTCATCACCGATTCCGACACCGAGTCGGGAATCTGGCGGCCGTTGTAATAGGCGAGGAACACCCCGTGCGGGTGCATCAGCTTGTACATCTGGGCCCGCGCCGTGGCGTAGCCGACCTGGAAGCGGAACACCTTGATGCCGCAGGTGGTCGAGCCGGCGCAGCCGCCGATGAACATCAGGAAGAAGAAGGCGCCGAGCGCGAACGGGCCCCAGGTGCCGAAATCCGAGGTGGCGTAGCCGGTCCCGGTGATGATCGAGATGACGTTGAACGTGCTCAGACGGATGGCCTCCTCGAGGGTGGCCGCCTCGACCATGCGCCAGACATAGGCCGCCATCACGATCACCGCGACGAGGACGATCGACAGGAACCAGCGCACCTGGCTGTCGCGGAACAGTGGCATCACGCTGCCGCGCACCGCCCGCAGATAGAGCGCAAACGGCAGGCTGCCCAGGATCATGAAGGCGGCGCCGGTGTAGTCGACCGCGGCGCTGTCGTAGAAGCCGATCGATTGGTCGGAGGTGGAGAAGCCGCCGGTGGCGATGGTGGTCATGGAGTGGGCCAGCGCGTCGAACCAGGGCATGCCGGAGATGGCGTAGCTGGCGGCGCACATCAGCGTCAGCGCCAGGTAGATCAGACCGATCGAGGTGGCGATCTGGGCGGCGCGCGGCAGCACCTTCTCGGACGTGTCCGAGCTCTCCAGCCGGAACAGCTGCATGCCGCCGACCTGCAGCAGCGGCAGGATCGACAGCGCCACCACGATGATGCCGATGCCGCCCAGCCATTGCAGCAGGGCCCGCCACATCAGAAGCCCCGGCGGCAGGCCCTCCAGCCCGGTGAGCACTGTCGAACCGGTGGTGGTGATGCCCGACATGCTCTCGAAAAACGCCTCGGTGTAGGACAGCCGGAGTTCCGAGAAGGCGAAGGGCAGCGCCGCGAAGGCGGCGATCACCAGCCAGGCGAGCGTGGTGAGCACGAAGGCCTGGCGGACCTTCAGGTCGAACGGGTTGCCGCGGCTGGTGATGACCAGCGCCGTGCCGACGAACAGGGTCGCGGCGGCGGAGGCCGCGAAGACCTGCCAATCCGGGTTGTCCACGGCCAGGTCGAACAGTGCCGGCAGCAGCATCGCGGCGGCCAGGATGCACAGCAAGATGCCGAGGACGAAGGCGATCGGACGGAAGTCGAGCAAGTCTTCCGGGGTGCTTTGTCTTGGATTCGGACGGACTGACGGGCGCGATGATCGGCCCTATCAGCGGTCTTTGTCCAGTGCGCGCATCCGACCCGGTGGTCGGGCGGGGCGGTGCTCTACGCCTTCAGCCCGGCCATGGCCTGGAATTCGCGGCGCAGTTGGACGTCGTCGCGGAAGGCGCCGATCATGCGGCTGGTCAGCATGGTGGCGCCGTCCTTGTGCACGCCGCGGGTGGTCATGCAATGGTGCGCCGACTCGATGACCACGGCCACGCCGAGCGGCTGCAGCGCGCTGTCGATGGCGTCGGCGATCTGGGCCGTCATCTTCTCCTGGATCTGCAGCCGGTGGGCATAGGCGTCGACCACCCGCGCCAGCTTGCTGATTCCGACCACGCGATGATGGGGCAGGTATCCCACATGGGCCTTGCCGATGATCGGCACCATGTGGTGTTCGCAATGGGATTCGAACGGGATGTCGCGCAGCACGACCATCTCGTCATAGCCCTCGACCTCCTCGAAGGTCCTTTGCAGGATTTCGTAAGGATCCTGGGCATAGCCGGCGAAGAATTCCTCGAAGGCGCGCGCGACCCGGTCGGGCGTGCCGGTCAGGCCTTCACGGGCGGGATCGTCGCCGGCCCAGCGGATCAGCGTGCGGACGGCCTCCTCGACCTCTGCACGGCTCGGCCGCGCCGGTCCGGGGATCGACTCCGCCGCCGAGGACATCATGTGCTTGCGCAACGGGGTGGGGGCCGGTGTCATGTTTCTCTCCTGAGCCGATCTCCGGATTGCCCGGCCAGGCCGAACACACTGGGCCTTTGTACGTGGCAATTCGTTAATCGGTTTCAAGCGGGTCGAAGATTTCCCGCCGGCGGCCCTCAGTTCAGCGACGCGGTGTCGTAGGGGCTGTCGAGCGAGAAGGCCGGGATGTCGACGTCGAACCGGTCGCCGCCGGAGGTCTCCATCTCGTAAGTGCCGACCATGATGCCCGAGGGCGCGTTGAGCGGGGTGCCGCTGGTGTATTCGAAACTCTCGCCGGGGCTCAGCACCGGCTCGACGCCGACCACTCCGGCGCCGCGCACCTCCTGGATCTGGCCGCGGCTGTCGGTGATCCGCCAGTAGCGGTTGCGCAGCTGGACCGTCTCCCGGCCGTTGTTCTCGATGCGCACGTGATAGGACCAGACATAGTGGTTGTCCGACGGCGAGGACTGGTCGTCCAGATAGGACGGCTCCACCGTCACCATGATGTCTCTGGTCACTGTTTCGTACATGCCGGCAACCGATTCCTGGTCTCCGGGGCGGGCGTTCCTGGCCATGCCCCGGACTTCCTAGATATCGGTTGCCGGCGCTCCTGTCCAGCAGCGCCGATCCGGGCCCGGACGGCGCTGCTGGGCGGGCCAGTCGGTCAGCGCAACAGGATCTCTGCCCGCCTGTTGGCGGGCTCGCGCACGCCGTCGGGCGTGGCGGTCGCGGGCGTGGTCTCGCCGGCCGCTTCGAGCATGATCCGGGCGCCCGGGATGCCGGCCTCCTCCAGCGCCGCCTTGACCGCTTCGGCCCGCCGCATGGACAGGCCCGCATTGTAGGCCTCGCCGCCGGAGCGGTCGGTATGGCCGACGACGGTGATCTGCGGCGCGCCACCGGATTTGGCGGCGTCGATCAGAGCGGCGAGGGCATCGCCGGCGCTGGCCGGGATCTCGGCGCTGTCATGATCGAAGAACAGCAGATGCACCGGCAGGTCGACCGCGGCGGCCGGCGCCAGTTTCCCCTCGATCGTGCCGAGCGCCACCAGGAAGCCGTCGCGGCAGGCGGCGATGTGCTCGGGCTGGTGGTTCTCTTCCTGCTGTTCGATCCAGCAGTCGAACTTGGCCTGGGCCACCGCGGCCGCGTCCGGGTCGATCTCGCGGGCGCCGTCATCCAGCACCTTGGCGAGCCGGCCATGGGCCACCGACATCTCCTCGACCAGGGCGTCGGGGATCTGCCAGTCCTCGATCGCCTCCGGCGGCAGCCGCTCGCCCGAGGCGACCTGGGTGCCCTTGCGGGCGAAATAGGCGGCATCGGTCCAGTCGAACATCTCGTCGGCCTCGAAGGCGACGGTCTGGCGGTACTCGGCGGCGAGCCGCTGAGTAAACGGGTCGCCGACGGCGTCGGTAGTCTCGAAGCGCTCGATGGCCTGTCCGCTGCATCCCACGAGCAGGGCCGCACCCAGGCCGATGGCGATCGGCCGTGATCCAATATCTGTCATCTGCCCCTCCGGTTGTGCCGCGCGTCTCTGTGCTGGTCGCGCGTTGCCTGCGGCGGGCGCGGGCCTTCCACCCATCGTTTCCCGCCGCGTCCGTCTGGGCACGATGCCTAGGGATTCCGGCCGTTTGACGGTGATTTGTGTCGAATCCGGGATAACATCATGACATGGTTAACGGCGCGTCGGGCCCTATCCCCCGACCGGCTGTTCGATCACCGGGCCGCCGGTGGCGGCGGCGTCGGCCGGATCGTGGGTGACCAGCAGCGTGGGCAGGCCGAGCGCCCGGGCATGGTCGAAGACGAAGTCGCGGAACCGGGCCCTGAGTTCGGCGTCGAGCTTGGAAAACGGCTCGTCCAGCAGCAGGGCGCGCGGTTCGGCCAGCAGGGTGCGCATCAGCGCCGCCCGGGCCCGCTGGCCGCCGGACAGGGTCGCCGGGTCGCGGTCGGCGAAGCCCGCAAGTCCCGCCTCCGAGAGCGCCGCCTCGACCTTCTCGCGCCGCGCCGCCCGGCCCTTCACCGCCGCCGGCAGGGCGAAGGCGAGGTTGTCGCCGACCGAGAGATGCGGGAACAGCAGATCATCCTGGAACAGGATGCCGACGCCGCGCCGTTCGGGCGCCAGGCCGGCGATGTCGCGGCCGCCGAGCCGGACCCGGCCGGACCACTCGAACACCGGGTCGAGGGTGCCGCAGATCAGCGCCAGCAGGCTCGACTTGCCGGAGCCGCTGGGGCCCATCAGCGTGGCGATGGTTCCCGGCCGCACCGACAGGGTCAGCGGGCCCAGAAGGACCTCGCCGCCGAGGGTCAGGGTGATGTCCTCGAGATCCAGGCCCCGGCCGGTGGTGGGCAGGGGGACGACCGGGGCGGGCGCGCTCATACCTGCAGCCCCCGGCGGTGGCGGAACAGAAAGGCCGGCACGGTGAGCGCGACCGCGAAGCCGAGCAGCGGCAGCGCCATCTGCGCGAAGGCGTAGACGCCGACGATGCGGCGATCGGCGCCGGCCGCCAGGCCCACGGCTTCCGTGGTCAACGAGGACAGACGCCCGGCGCCGGCGAACAGGGTCGGCAGGTATTGCGCGACGCTGACCGAGAAGCCGACGGCGCCGGCGAACAGGATGGGTCGCAGCAGCATCGGCACCTTGATACGCCAGAACACCCGCGCCGGCGAGGCGCCGAGGCAGGCGGCGGTGCGGGCATAGCGGTCATCCAGCTTGCGCCACGGGTCGGAGAGCGCCAGGAACACATAGGGCAG
>JAAUYH010202210.1_pt1 | contig 12849 bp, 13 predicted proteins | sample 7278061 | NCBI WGS metagenome assembly JAAUYH01 (sample SAMN14350203, study PRJNA611818) | marine sediment metagenome | isolation source: surface marine sediment (0.6m) | place: French Polynesia: Moorea | collected 2018-08
ACCCGATAAAATTGGAATTAAACGGTAATTAAGCTTATTTTTGGCTAAATTTAGGTCTTTAAACCGTAAAATCATAATTTTTCTGCTATAATTTTTTACTGATTAGGGCTGCAATACTGTTCGGATCAGCCTTATTTTTTTTTCCCCTGCTCCCCTTGCTTGTCTCAACACTTAACGAAAGTTAACTAAACAGTATTGATTAAGCCAGTGGTTGCCATATTTGATGGGGAATATCTGTAAGCTGAAATTTGTGTTCTTGGTCAAGTTCCTCGGCTGTTAAACTTCCCTCCATACGGTCTATAACTAATGCGACTCCAGTAAGATGTTCCCCTAATTCATTGAGTCTTACTGCGGTAAGTGTTGGTTGTAATAAATTATTTTCTGTTGTTGCTAGGATTTGTTTGGCTGAGACTAAGGGAACAATTTGATTCTGATAATGAATAACTCCTAGAAAAGCTGAATCGTAAAAAGGTAAAGCTAAGATTTGCGATCGCTCAATAATCAAAATATCCTGAACTAAATGAGCCGGAACTGCTAATTTTTTAGGCTTTACCGAGGCAATTAGGTAGCGGTCTTGTAAAGTTAAATTGGGAATCTGAGTATTAGTGTTCATTTCCTTAAACTTTTTGTAAGGCCTTTTCCAGACTTTCTGGTGTTACTGGCTTAGTGAGATAATCATTAGCCCCAGCACGCTTAATTCCATAGTTAATTTCTACTGGTGTCTTTTTAGTAGAACAAAAAATTACGTATTGATTAGCAGTAGCAGGATTGGTTCGTAATTGTCGTAAAAACTTAAATCCATCTTGTTTTGGCATTACAATATCAAGAATTACCGCAGTATAGTTTTCTGTTGCCACTTTTTCTAAAACGTTGGTGGTATCCTGACAAGCATCAGCCTGATAACCCATTTTTTCTAAGGTGGAAACGATAAAATGTCTATCGACAGAACTATCATCAACAACTAAAAATTTCATGATTTTTTCCTTTCAATGTACTAAATAAGTTGGATAAATATAATAAATTTTATTCGGGAATCGGAGCTAAACTTTGCAATAAAGTTTTTAATTCTGACACAAATCGCAGATTATCTTCTGAGTTGAGAGGCTTACTCAAAAATTTGCTTTTTGACCACTTAGCACGCTGTTGATTCATAATTGTTTTTTCTGCAGTAAGAATCACTAAAGGTATTGAAGATAGTTGAGGTTGCAGACGAATTTGTTTCATTAATTGAAACCCTGATAAATTCGGCATATTAACATCTAAGAAAATCACTACTGGCTCGGACTCTAGCACGAAATCTACTGCTGTTAGTGCATCATCACAACAACGAACCCGATAACCTAAATCAGTGGCTACTGATGTGAATTGTTTGAGTAGCACAGGAGAGTCATCCACAATTACAATTTCAGGGGCTAAAGATTCTGGTGTTTCTTGAACAACAGGTGGCTGATCTAGCAATGCAAAATCATTATTTTCTGCACCAATAACCACTAATTCTTGTTGAATTAATTTGCTAAAAGTTCGAGCAACTTTGAAGCTATCTTCCCCCAAATTATATCTAATTTCTTCTAGAGTTTTGCCATAATTAACTAAATTTTTGACTTTTCTTTTTTGTTTTTCAGGAAGTTGTTTCCATTGAGGAGATTGAGTATTACATCTAACTTGATAATCCATCGAAGGAATAACAGATTTTAGCTTTGTCCACTGCTTTTTTCGTTGCCGAAGTGTTAATATTAGTGGCTCTAATTCAAACCCAATAATGGGACGTAACTTATCTATTGTTTTATCAAAAACTAGTTTGGCTTCTCCAGAATAATCGAAGAGATACTTTTCTGAATCTGCAAGAATGTGGGATTTAATGGCTTGGGCAAATTCTCGATAATCTAGAAACTGTTTATTGAGAGTTAACTCACTAAATAGTCGCACCATAGATATATCAGTTTCAGTATCCGCTCGATGAATTATATTTTGAATTTCTGCTTGAGTATTCAATTCATTAGTTCTTAGACTTGGAATATAATTTTTCAAAGCATCCAAGACATTGGAAAAGCTAATTGGCTGAAAATCAGAAAAAACGATTCTTCCTCGTGAAAAAAATAGATACCATAGCCCTAAAGCTTCCGATTCTTGACTGTCATCAAATTTGACCTCTAGATATCCAGAAAACTTGAATCTCTCTAGATTAATTACCTGAATAATTGATGCCAGTTTTTTTTTTGAAACTTAATGGACTTTAATATATTGTTTTTTGGTACATTGATAACCATTATTTTTTCGGGTACATTGATAACCATTATTTAAATATAAAAATAGTTAGCTGTTAACAAGATAACTATTTTCTTTAAAGACAACATCAGGGAAAATACGGTATTACTAGGTAGGAATAATGAATTTATACTATCACCTACAAACCTTTGTTTTGGTTAATTTGCCATGAAGATATTGTGTCGGTTTTGTATCAGTAGAGTGCCTTCGCCTTTACTAAGCTAATCCACATAAAAGTTGCTTGCTTTATCAACAAGTCGGTTGGATATCAATAGACTTCTTGCAGAAGTCAGGGGAAAGGGGCGCGAAGGAGAGACATATCCTATTAGTTGACTCTCATGACTCAAAAGTTAACTGTCATAACTCAACGCGGTGATTGGCTATGCACAGGGTACCCCAGTCTCTCAGTCAATCTAAACCAGCAAATTTGATTTGAGACTAACTTGCGGATTAAGAATTTGACAGTATGATTGTAATGCCGATCCCCTTCTGGGCTATTTTATTTACTTTTTATTTGACGATTTACTGAGCAAGGAGAATTTTGATGACTCAAGAATATCCATTCGACCCTTCAGATAGTAATGACGATAAGAACTATACAGAAGCACAAAGAGCTTTAGAGCAAGAACAAAAATTACCTCTTACTGGATGGCAACAGGAAATAGACAAAGGTTTAGAGTATGGTTTAGAAGCAGCAAAAAGTATTAAAGATCGTACTATTTCGACTTTTTCTCGTGGTGAATTACCACATTATGCAGGGATTAATACTTTTCTTAAAGCTCCCTACCTGGAAGATGTACGAAAAGTGGGAGATTATGATGTCGCAATTTTAGGCGTACCTCATGACTCTGGTACTACTTATCGTCCTGGTACCCGTTTTGGACCTCAAGGCATTAGAAAAATATCTGCGCTTTATACACCTTATAATTTTGAGTTGGGAGTGGATTTACGAGAACAAATCACCTTATGTGATGTTGGAGATGTCTTTACAATTCCTGCCAATAATGAAAAATCTTTCGACCAAATTTCTAAAGGGGTTGCTCATGTCTTTAGTTCTGGTGCATTCCCCATTATTTTAGGAGGAGATCATTCCATTGGCTTTCCTACTGTTAGGGGAATTTGTCGTCATTTGGGAGATAAAAAAGTAGGTATTATTCACTTTGATCGTCATGTAGATACCCAGGAGACAGACTTAGATGAAAGAATGCACACTTGTCCTTGGTTTCATGCTACCAATATGAAAAATGCACCAGCTAAAAACCTAATGCAATTGGGAATAGGTGGTTGGCAAGTACCCCGTCAGGGCGTTAAGGTTTGTCGGGAGAGAGCTACTAATATTCTGACGGTTACTGATATTACCGAAATGGGTTTGGATGCTGCTGCGGATTTTGCTATAGAAAAAGCAACTGATGGTACTGATTGTGTTTATATCAGTTTCGATATTGATTGCATTGATGCTGGTTTTGTCCCTGGTACTGGTTGGCCCGAACCTGGTGGCTTATTACCCCGCGAAGCTCTTTATCTACTAAAGAAGATCGTCCAAAATACTACTGTTTGTGGACTGGAAGTAGTAGAAGTCTCTCCACCCTACGATATTAGTGATATTACTGCTTTAATGGCAACCCGTGTGATTTGCGATACTATGGCGCACTTGGTAATTTCAGGACAATTACCGAGAAAACAAACCCCTGATTATATTCATGCTGAAGCTCAACAAGTGGATGAACCTTGGCAATAACGTAAGTTCGGAATTGGGAATTTGGAATTAAACTATGTTTAATTTAATTCTGTTGCCTCTTGCCTAGCTTTATAATTTGAATTTAGTTTTGCACAATTATTTATGGTAGAAACCCCAGCATTACACCAAATGAATCCCTATGGTCGATTTAGTAATCGGGCTGAGGATTATGCCAAATATCGACCTAGTTACCCTGCTGAAGCAATTGACTGTATTTTGCAGGGGTTAGAAGGAAAATCTCAGCTAATTGGGGCTGATATTGGCGCGGGGACGGGGATTTCTGCTCGTTTATTGGCTGATAGGGGAATTCAAGTAATTGCGATCGAGCCTAATGCAGCGATGAGAAAAGTAGCTGAGACGCATCCTTTGGTAGAATTCCGTGACGGTAGTGCAGAGAATACAAAATTACCTGACAATTCAGTGGATTTAGTTACTTGTTTCCAAGCTTTTCACTGGTTTAATCCCGAACCAACTTTAAAAGAATTTGCCCGTATTCTTAAGCCAGAAGGAAAAATTGCACTAGTGTGGAACGATAGGGATGTTAATGGAGACGATTTATTTACTTGCCAGCACGATCGCATTATTACTCAAGCATCTAACAATAGTCCTATTCATTACCGTTTAGATGGTAAAAGCGACTTATTTATCAATTCTTTCTTTCCTATCGTAAATCACTATATTTTTCCCTATCAACAAGCTTTTACTAAAGATGCTCTTATTGGTCTAGCCATGAGTGCGTCTTACATACCCAAAGTAGGCAAAGCATATCAAAAACTTGTGAATGCTCTAACAAACTTACACCAAAAATATTGTGATGAAAGAGGTTTAGTTTACCTGCAATATAAAACCAGTGTTTATTTAACAGAATTAGAATTAAAAACCTAATACCTAAACTATGCACGAAACTGATATGACCAAGGCTTTAATCTTAACAGTTAAAAATTGGTATGAGTCACAATCAGATAAACCCAAGATCGAAAAAATTCATTTAATTGTCGGTCAATTTACCTGTGTTGAGCCTATGAGTTTACAGTTTGCCTTTGAAGTGCAGACTCGGAATACGTTTTTAGAAGGAGTTAAATTGGTTATCAAAGAGATTCCTCTAATTGCTTTTTGCCATACTTGCCAGCAGGAATATAAGCCAGAAATCGGACTGCAATATAGTTGCCCTGATTGCCAATCTCCTATGGAAGATATTCGCTCTGGTCGAGAACTAAAAATAGATCGCATTGAATATTCTTCTTTAAAATGCCTGTAGGCGATAACTGATATACGGGCGAACGCTCGATCATTAGCCCCTACTGATTACTGTTTACTATTTACTAGAAAAATATGCACCAAACATTTGACGCTGCTTTAGAACTTAATTTACTCCAAGCTAATCAAGAAGGCGCAGACCATAATCGAGAACACTTCGACAAGTGGGGAATTACCTGCCTCAATATTATGAGTAGTCCAGGGGCGGGTAAAACAGTTCTATTAGAAACAACCCTAGCTGCTTTGCAAGACAAATTCAACATGGCAGTGATTGAAGGTGACATGACTACAGAATTAGATGCGGATCGCTTGCGAAAATACGGAGTACCAGTAATCCCTATTAATACAGGTCGCTCCTGTCACTTAGATTCTAAGATGGTTGCAGGAGGTATTCATACTCTAGAGCATCAATGTAATCCTCAAGATATAGATTTAGTTTTTGTTGAAAATGTCGGTAATTTAGTCTGTCCTGCCGAGTTTGAAGTGGGAGAACACGCTAAGGTTGCTTTACTCAGTGTTACCGAAGGAGAAGACAAGCCCTTGAAATATCCTGTGATGTTTCAAGAAGCGGATTGTCTTTTAATCACCAAAACAGATTTAGCTCCTTATTTAGATATTGATACAGAGTGCATTGCCGATAATGTACGTCAAATGAATCCTGATGTGACAATTATCCCCTTATCAGCTAAAACAGGGGAAGGTTTAGAAGCTTGGTTTAATTGGCTCAGTAAGATTGTAGTTAATAATCGAGAGCGCCAACATATCAGGGTTTCCCCAGTCCATGAGCAATATAATTCCCTATTTGCTTCTCAATTAGGAACTTCCTCATAAATCTATGATCGCTGTTATTAGTAATCAAATAGCCTAGAGGGCTAAGCTTGAAACTGCAAGACTAAATTATTAGCCCTCATACTGAGAAAGATTAGGACGATTGTCAATTAATTATTCTTGATATCTATGAAAAGACGAACCATACTGTCATTAATCACTGTATTTTGTTGCAGTTTAGTTTTAACTATTAGTTGCGGACAAATAGCACCAAAAAATTCTGATTCAGGCCCCGTAGTTATTGGATATAGTAATTGGGCTGGTTGGTGGCCTTGGGCGATCGCAGAATCAGAAGGATTATTTGCTAAAAATGGGGCAAATGTTGAACTTAAGTGGTTTGACGGCTATTTACAATCCATGGAAGCCCTTGCTGCGGGACAATTAGATGGTAATTGTCAAACTCTTAACGATACAATTTCTTTTGCTGGTAGCGCAGTGAATGGACAAGTAGGAGTTTTAGTTAATGATAATTCTGCGGGTAATGACAAAATTATTGTTACTAAAGATATTAATAAAATAGAAGATTTAAAAGGTAAAAAAGTAGCGGTAGAAGAAGGCCTTGTTGGTGATTTTCTCTTGACTTTAGCCTTGCAAGAGAAAGGAATGTCTCGTGATGATGTAGAAATTGTCAATTTAGAAACAGGTGCAGCAGCAGCAGCTTTTGCTACGGGACAAACCGATGCTGTTGGTGCTTTTCCTCCCTTTTGGTTAACGGCATTAGAGCGTGAAGGATCCAAAGAATTAATCACTTCCCAAGACTTTCCTGGGGCAATTCCCGATCTATTAGTAGTCAGTCAAAAACTAATTGACGAACAACCAGACCAAGTTCAAGCATTAGTGAATACCTGGTTTGATATACTCGATTTTATGGAGAAAAATCCGCAAAGAGCTGATGAAATTATGGCAAACCGAGCAAATGTAACGGTAGAGCAATTACAGCTACTTAAAGAAGGAACTAGAATGTTTACCCTGGAAGAAAACCTGGAAGCCTTTAGGGATGGCGATGACATGAAATATCTGCCTTTTGCTGCTAAGAAAATGAGTAAATTTATGTTAGATGTCGGCTTTATCGAATCAGAGCCAGATTTAACTAAGATTTTGGATGACCAATTTGTCAAAGCTTATGCAGAATCCAAATGATGGATAATGGATAATTGACGATTAATTTTTTATGGAGACGATTGATCTTGTTAACCTGAGACTGCTACTTTAGCAGTATTTTAGGGAACTCTATAATTGTAGTCTCTAAGATTTGTCAGTTATCCCAGTGGATGTAGAGACTAGGCACTAGGGGAGAGAATGTAATTCAGATTTAGTAATTACTGATTACTTTTTTCTCCCTAATTGCACATCCTTCATCATTTGTGAGCATGAAGTCTAAACTAAAGAAACAAAGATCTAAAAGAAAAACATCTAATATAGAACCAACAATTTTTTGGCGTATTGCTGAAGATATTCCTCGACCTTTATCTTGGTCGATGATTTCTTTTTCAATTCTCATTCCTTTATCTTGCTGGTTTATTTTAGCTAACTATTCAGGAATAGATACAACTTTTTTACCTTCCCCATCTGATGTGGTTAAAGCTTTAATAAGATTATGGCAAAAAGGATTGTTAACTCAAGATATAGCTGCAAGTTTTACTAGGGTTACTTTGGGGTTTCTGTTATCTACCCTCGTGGCTATTCCTTTGGGTATTATGATGGGTTCTTTTGCCAGCATTAGAGCTTTATTTGAACCAATAATTGGTATTCTTCGTTATATGCCAGCCCCAGCTTTTATTCCTTTACTCGTAATTTATTTAGGAATAGACGAAGCACCTAAAATCGCATTAATTTTTATTGGCACAGTATTTTTTAATATTCTGATGATTATGGATGGGGTTAAGTTTATCCCTAAAGATTTAATCGAAACAACCTATACTTTGGGTGGCTCGCGCTGGCAAATTTTAGTACAAGTTATTACACCTTATATTGTTCCAAGTATTATTGATACTTTTCGGATTAATATTGCTACTTCCTGGAATTTAGTAGTTGTGGCTGAGTTATTAGCAGCATCAGAAGGTTTAGGGAAAAGAATTTTATTAGCTCAAAAGTTTTTAAAAACTGATGAAATATTTGCTTGTTTAATTGTTTTAGGCTTAATTGGTTTTGCCCTCGATATATCTTTTCGTTTATTACTTAGATTTAGTTGCAAATGGGCATTTGATTGAAATATAGTACTTCTCGGTTGGATAAGATACACCTGAATCAACAATTAATAATTAATAATCAACAATTAATAATCAACAATTAATAATCAACCAATGCATCTTGAACTCTCTCATATCTCTAAAGAATTTACCACAAAAAAAGGAACTATAGTTGCCCTTAAAGATATTAATATGCACGTTGAAACAGGTGAATTTGTCTGTGCTGTGGGAGCATCTGGTTCAGGAAAATCTACTTTATTACGCTTAGTTGCCGGTTTGGATTTTCCAACCTCTGGAGAAATTACTGTAGATGGTGCTATTGTAAACGGTCCAGGTGCGGATCGGGGAATGGTCTTCCAGAGATATACTCTTTATCCCTGGATGAATATCCAAAAAAATGTAGAATTTGGCTTAAAGCTATTAGGAATTACCCCACAAAAAAGAAGAAAAGAAGCATCTTATTACTTAAATATAGTAGGTTTGTCCGATTTTGCTAAATGTTATCCCAAGGAACTATCAGGAGGAATGAAACAAAGAGTCGCGATCGCCCGTGCTTTAGCAACTAATCCAAAAATACTCTTAATGGACGAACCTTTTGGTGCTTTAGATATTCAAACTAAAGAAAATATGCAACAATTTCTCTTGGAAGTTTGGCGTAAAACTAGTTGCACCATCTTAATGATTACCCATGATGTGCAAGAAGCAGTATTTTTGTCCCAACGAGTTTATGTTTTTTCTGCTAGACCTGGTACGGTTAAAGAAGAAATAGCTATAGATTTACCCTGCGATCGCGACTATCACATCAAGCGTCAACCTCTATTTCATCAACAAGCTGACAGAATAATGGATCTTCTCAGAAGTATAAGTAGGTAAACCAAAAAGACGATCGCCTTTCAGTTTAATGTGTGTGTCAAATCAATAGATTTATGTATATATTTAAACAGAGTAAGATTTGGTAAATACTATATGACCACCACTACTATGACTCCTGATAAGGTACTCCAACAACTTCATTGGCGTTATGCTGTCAAGAAATTTGACCCTACGAAAAAAATTCCTGATTCAGTTTGGAAGGTCTTAGAACAAAGTTTAGTACTTTCTCCTTCTTCTTTTGGATTACAACCTTGGAAGTTCTTTGTGATTCGTAACTCTGAAATTCGCGAAAAATTACTCCCTCATTCTTGGGGACAAAAGCAAGTTGTGGATGCTTCCCATTTGGTAGTGTTGGCGATTAAAAAAGATATAAATGATGCAGATGTTGATCGCTACGTGGCAACAATGGCAGAGGTACAGCAAGTACCTATCGAAAACTTAGAAAAATTCGGGCAGATGGTTAAAGGGTTTCTTAACGACCCTCCTTATCCTTTGGCAAAAAATGATTGGTCAACTCGTCAAACTTACATTGCATTGGGATTCTTGATGACTTGTGCAGCTATGTTAGAAATTGATACTTGTCCGATGGAAGGTTTTATCCCTAGTAAATATAATGAGATTTTAGGGCTTCCAGCACAAGGATATACGGCGGTAGTAGTTTGTCCTTTAGGGTATCGTGCAGAAGATGATAAAGCTGCGGAAAAACCAAAAGTCCGTTTTCCTACAGAAGAAGTATTGGAATATATTGATTAATTATTAGGGTGAACTACCAACGCTGAATTCTTCGATTACAGCGTGGGGCTTCAAAGCTAATCTGACTCGTCCTCATCTTTAGATATCTTGCAAAAGTAAACTTTTTATCGAAATTCTTTACTTGCTACTTGCTACTGTACCGACGTAGCATGCTACGTCGGTACCAAGGTTTATGAGAATGGGTGCAAAAGTTCTTTTGCTGCCTGCTTGTCTGTTGCCATAGTGTTGATAGTATCAATGCTACTAGTTTCTTACCGACACTGCTATAGAATACAGAGTGATCAAAAATAACTTTAGTATTAGATTATGCAAATTTGGGAATTAGACTTTTATTCTCGTCCAATTTTAGATGAAAATAACAAAAAACTCTGGGAAGTTTTAATTTGCGAGAGTCCGACAGATGTTAAGCGATCGCCTGATTCCCTATTTCGCTATTCTCAATTTTGCTCAAGTAAGACGGTAAATTCTATCTGGTTACGAGAAGCCATTGAAGCTGCGATCGCAGAAGCAGGCAAACCACCCCAAAAAATCCGCTTTTTCCGTCGCCAGATGAATAATATGATCACTAAAGCCTGTGAAGATGCTGGTATTGCTGCTGCTCCTAGTCGTCGCACCTATGCTCTGGTAAAATGGCTAGAAACGAGAATGAAAGAGGTTTATCCTCAAGAAACAGGCTTCGATATCAAAGCTGCTAACTCCGCTTCTGTTAAGTACCCACCCCTGAATGCAGTAGCTTTACCCGATGCTATTAGAGGGGATAAGGGCGATCGCTGGGCTTTTGTAAGTTTAGAAGCATCTGCTTTTGACGATTTTCCAGAATGGGATATTACTTTTGGCGAAGCTTTCCCCCTGACTTTAGCAGATATTGCTCCTGAGACTAAGATTCCTGGATTTATTATCTTTTCTTCCCGTGCAACTCCCCTATCGGCTTGGATGTCTGGCTTAGAGATGGGTTATCTACAACTAGAGCTTAATTCACGCCCCATATTAAGATTAGAAACTGGTGCTAGTGATAGCTGGATTTTAGCTAATCTTACTAACCCGCAGACTTTAGAAGAAGCTAAGGGATTTGAAACAGCAAAAAGTCATGCTAATGGGGTACATTTCCTTGCTATACAATCATCTCCTGAATCAGAATCTTTTGCTGGGTTTTGGCTATTGCAACAAACTTAAATTGGTTATCAGTAATCAGTAATCAGTAACCAGTCATCAGTAACCACTACCTTTCAGTTAAAAGAGAGTGATAAATGGTCAATGTTCAATGATTTAAACAACTCTAATTGAGTGAGTAACAACTCCCCAGTAGATATAACCTTTCTGGTTAAAAGGAACACTCAAGGGTTGTTTATTTCCTCTCTCATCTGTTGCCCTGGCTTGTAATTTATAATTTCCTGGACGTGCATCCCAGTCAATATCCCAGCGTACCCATGCTTGTTCTAGGTTTGGCTCTCGTAAGCGTGCCGATTGCCAAGTTATTCCATTGTTTAGACTTACTTCCACTTGAGTAATTTTTCCTTGACCAGACCAAGAACGACCACGCAAAAGACGCTTTCCTGAAGAGATTTCTCCATCCCAGGGAAGTTCAAAAGCACTTTTGGGTTTTTGCTCAGTGGTAATTTCTCCTAGTACTCCAGCTTTTTGTAATTCCTCTGATACTGGATAATCATCACCAATCAAAACATATTTTTCCGTATTGTAAAGAGAAAAGAGCGGTGAAGTTGAAACCTGAATACTACTGACCCATTTGATATTAGCAATACCCATCCAGCCAGGAACTAAAGCTCTAATCGGAAAGCCATGATCTGGGGGTAGAATGTCTCCATTCATCGCATATACAAGAAGAGTATCTTCAGCCAATGCCTTTTCAATCGGAATCGGACGTTGTACTTTCTTTTCGTCTAAACTAATCGGCATCACATCTTTAGCAGTAGACTTCACTCTTGCTCTTTCTAAAACTTCTCTCATGGGAACACCAGTCCATTCCGCCACACCAATACCACCCAACTTCCATTGTGTGCCACTAGCTTCTTTTCCATAAGCAGTCTTGTAAAAGCTTCTGCCATTTCCAGCGCATTCAACGGCTCGGATCACTGAAATTGAAGGCATATTTAGGAGTTCATCATAGCTGAATGACCGAGGACGAGAAACTCCATTCCCAAAAATTTCTAGTTTGTAGTTAGCAGGATCAATGCGGGGAGTCGGGTTGTTATTACGGACAAAAAACAAATTATTCGGAACTAGATAGCCCCGATTATACATATTTTCCCAGCGCATCTCTAAATTAATTTTAGCTTGGAAAAACCAGTCAGGACGGATTTCCTTGACAATAGGTGGAGTCTCTTCAGCTTGAGCAATAGTATTAGCTTGCGCTTGAGCAACTTTTCTCACCTGATGAGAGGGAAGCAAACCTAATGTGGCAGCACCAGTACCAGCAGTCAACAATTGTACTAGTTTACGCCGAGAAATCCCTAAAGCTTTGGCTTGCTGCCTAATTAAATCATCTGCTCTGGTGCGATCATAGACTTGTTCGTTGCGTAAATCTTGGTTGTCCATGCCTTTACTCCTGCTTGGCATATAGTAAAATCATGCCAAAAAACTATTTTAATGAATCACAAAAAACGAAAATTTTTACCAAAATTTATCAATTACGAAGCTCTCAGATTGGTGTTATCAATTTCTTGCTGTGCTGCTAGTGCGATCGCCTGTGGCAAGATCAGGTGTTCTTGTACTTGAACTCTGGCATGGAGAGTATCGGCGGTATCTCTCGGTAAAATTGGCACAGCAGCTTGCATAATAATTGTGCCACTATCCACCGCTAAACTTACTTTATGGACAGTACAACCAGTAATTTTTACTCCTGCTGCTAAAGCTTGCTCGATCGCCCGAATTCCTTTAAAACTAGGTAAGAGACTCGGATGAATATTAATTACCCTCTCAGGAAAGCCA
>JAAUYH010032056.1_pt1 | contig 12848 bp, 7 predicted proteins | sample 7278061 | NCBI WGS metagenome assembly JAAUYH01 (sample SAMN14350203, study PRJNA611818) | marine sediment metagenome | isolation source: surface marine sediment (0.6m) | place: French Polynesia: Moorea | collected 2018-08
GAATTGTTCTCGCCGTATCTCGGCCGCGCTGTCGCGAATCGAATTTGCGCTAGGGCGGTGCGCGATGAATCGCCGGTGATGGTCGTCGAGTTCGGTGGTGGTCGTGGCACGCTGGCAAAAGACATATTGTCGCATATCGAAATCGCTCATCCTTCTGTGTACCATCGCGTGGAATATCACTTGGTCGATATATCTGAACAACTTTCGCAAAGACAAAAATCTACCGTTGCGAAATGGGGGTCGAAAACTTCGGTGCATTGCTCGCACGCGCGAGATTGGTTGCGCTCAACCGCACCGAGTATTGCCGTTGATAAACAGGCACATGTGCTCGCTTTCGAGCTGCTCGATAATCTTCCACATGACTTGGTGCGGTTCGGCGACGATGGCCAACAAATCGGGCAGGCTTATATGGATAAATTGAACGGCCAGCCCTCCCTGCAATGGCACGACACTATCGACTCGAAAACAATGGATGCACTCTTGGATTTCGAACTATACCAACATCAACAGCAAACGACCATATTCGATGCGATTCGCCGTTTGATAGATGGTGGCGTCAATCATGTTTGGGTGCCGACTATACTTCACGAAATTTTGACAGCCATCTGTGAGAATCTTCCCGATGCATCTGTGACCTTGGCCGATTTTAGTTCGTTTCCCGGTGCACTCCCCCATACCAACGGCCCCGTGATACAGCGTGTGGAGCGCGGTATAGCCAAACTTTATCAAATCGAAGAGGCGCCTTGGGGTGAGGTTGATATAATGTTCCCTACAGATTTCGGGCAGCTGCAACGGACGTATCGAACGATATGGGAGAAATATAATAAGGGTGAGATAAACATCAACGTCTTGTCTCAGCAGCAATTTTATCGTGAGTACGCAGGTCAAAGCGACGTTATCGATAGTACTTGCGGCGACGGATACAATCCAATACTACAAGACTTTGCAAACGCTAATGTTTTTCAGGTAGACAAAGCAAATGAGGTAAAATAAGGGACTGTGTATTATCGTTGATTGATTCGGAGAACGATTACCACTTGAAGCAAAGAAGCGAGGACAACTAGTATTACAAGCTCGAAATCTATGCAAGCCTTCACAGTTAAGATTGAATATGGCGGATGAAATAAGAATGATGGTGCTGCACTCCAAGGTTAGTAAAATTTAAGCAACTCAATGGGTTGGTCGCGAAACTTACCATAACTCGTACATGTTTTGGCGTTGTCTGGTGAATATCAATAAATTTCTTTTGCCACGACGCTGCGCGATCCATAAGGAATGTCTGACTTGATCAGGCTCCAATCGAACATGGAGTCGTCGGCAAATCCCTCACGCTTGTACAATTCACGGAACAACGTACGAAGATAAGCGTAGTCGGGACACTCGTCGAAGCTAAGTTCGCGCACATAGCGCAAGTACGTGACAAATTCACTCGGATAACCCTCGCACAAATCTTCGATTGATGTGTCGGCTTTGCAATCATGAATCTTCTGATATTTCAACTTCTTCGTTGCCGCACGCAGGCCCTGCCACGGAAGCGAACCACGAATAAAGTACATCAACACGAATCCAATCGATTCCAAATCGTCGCGACGACTCTGCTCAATGCCTTCATGCGTTTTCAACGACGCATAACGCGCGGTTCCTGTCAGGTTCTTGTTGTCCCTGTACGGAATATGAAGACGAGTCTTGTGGTCGCGGTATTTCTTCGCCAGGCCGAAATCTATCACGTGCACTATGTTCGCTTCACGTCCCAATCCCATAAGGAAATTGTCCGGCTTGATATCGCGATGGAGGAACGAGCGCTGGTGCAAAAATTCTATACGCTGTATCATTTGGTCCGCAAGCATGAGCACGGTCTTCAGGGTGAACTTTCGGCTACAGTAGTTGAATAAATCCTCGAGAGATGGCCCGAGAAGCTCAATGACCATAACATTGTGCTCGCCCTCTTGACGGTACCAATGCAATTTTGGGATTCCGACCACTTTCGGATCATTCGTTCGGTTCAAGTAACGAACAACCCTTGCCTCATAAATTAACTGAGGAACTCTCGCTCTAAAGTTCTCCACTTTCACGGCTACCTCCTCCTTCGTGTAGATGTTCGTACCTTAACATGAAGAACAGGGTTAGTTTTGGATCCACATCATGGGTGAAAGACATAAGTTCACCTACCAAGAAAAATGTCGCCGAAAGAACCGGAACCGATGCGACCCCCGATACGCCACTTCCCACCTACCATCTTCAAGTCGGAAGTCATAGTGAAAAAGTTAGGTACAGTCGCGTGCCGACAAAGGCGTGGTTAGGAAGTTTCGCACTTGTCAGGTATGCCACCGTTCAACCACTAGGTGATGCGCGGCAACCGACTCAGACGGTTAGGATTCAGCTACAACAAAGAACGGATGGAATATGTGGAATTCTGTCGAATAGAATCTCTTTTCTAATGTTGTACCCAAAAATAACCACCCGAGCTTGTGAATCACGAGTTTCCAGAAACAATTTTACGGCATCAACAGATTATCAACTTTGAGGGTGCAATTGCAAGCTTTTATTTCAGTTATAGCTTTGAGTTTTATATTTTCTCTAACTGGCTACACAATTCTACCTCTTAGACGATTCGCACTTATTTTACAATTATTTCCATTTCTACTTCAATGAGTCGGAATCTATTGAGAAATTCTTTTCTTCATTCAAAGATCCCGAAAATATAGGCAAATCAACGCTCACCAGTCATTTAATAGGTCATATACTCTGCGGAGACCTCCCATATCTAAACAGTTTCGTAAATTTCTGTCTAGAATGAAAAACATAGCTTCCGATTTGCGAAGGCTATCAGTAGTAAAACAAGCGTTCTGGATTTTAAGATATTATTACATTCGACGAATACTGCACTAAAAGCTGATCACTGTAGTGGGAATAATTTTTTGAACACTCGTCTTTTCAATAAACCACATAAAGTTTCAACCAAAAGGTATTAATTATTCACACGAATTCTCATTTTCTGATAGTGGACCGCAAATGACTGATGTATCAGAAAGGAACAGTACAGTACACCTTCAGTTTTCGAAAATAAATGAACAATTTAATTCATATTGAAGCCCAAAGCAAAAAAAATTGAAATGAAACATGTTGAACGAAATATTCTGATCACATACTGTTTTTTCATGGTCACTTGGATACCAATCGAAAGAAAGCAGATTCGGCAGACTCTGGTGATGGATGGGTACTGTTTCAATATTTGGAAAACATTCTTTACCAAGATTTCCTTATAGCTCGTATCGTTTTTAGTCTTGAATCACAAATTACTACCTATATTTTATATTTTTATGCTCTGTTCCATTTTTTACTTGTTTGTACTAATTCAGATATTTGCAAACCGATTATCAATCTAGATGGATAATACTGTGCACATACTTGACTTGTACAAAAAAAGTACCCAGTCACTGATGAGCTAAGATCCCCATTGATTTGAATCAAGGAAAAATTGCTTGAATATTTCTATAGACTTGAATAAAGAATCAGTAACTTAAAGGAATATACATTTTGTTAAATTCCAATACATCAAGTATATGTTTCGATATGATGAAAAGATGAATTTATTTACCTGTTGAAGTCACTGAATCTGATACCATGAAAGGAGCCCGAAAACCGTAATATAGTGCTTCCTTAGTATATTCATGACCTAAACTAATAGATAAAGATATGAAATCCTCTGAAAAACTCATGAAAACTAAGTTTAGTATTATATAAGTAATGTCTTTTGTAGAGCTTTTCTTCGCGCCGGTGTTGAAGAGAAGGAAACTTAATAACATTGTCTTGTTAACCTTGGTTGCTTAAATCTATGCTTCTGTTTTTGTTTCCAACGATTAGTATCTAGAAATCTGACTACGAATCGTGGCCTTGTTGAACTTTATAAAAGAAACAAAAATGGGCAGCGCCTTTCATCGCCTTAATATTAACAAATAATCTAGAATAATTGTGGCATTGAACATACATAGCCTTCAAGAATCAAAAATCATGTTCACTAGTCCATATGGGAATTCAGACATACCATAGTTTTCCTAGAAAGTTTGTATTTTATGTTTTATAAGCATGAGCTTAAATTTGGAACTGTTACAATGTTCAAGCAATGCTGTCTCAAAAAATAATGATGAGACTAATTTCAACCAAACTAAAATATCTGCTCTAGCCTGACGTTGAGTGAAGAGACTTTAATATAAGGAAATATATTTCCACTACCTTCTTCATTTATGCCGCTCAAGCGATAATAGTTGGAATGTTCAAGCGTACTAACAGCGGGATTTGAACCTTCACATAAGTTTGAAAATAGTTTAAGCATTGGAATAATGATGATGAAATATTCTGGTGTCATTCTAAACTAAACTTATGTGACGATTATGACTCTATCACATTTAAAAAGAATTTATGCATTCATTGCTCTGGATACGCTAGCCGTTTATCTATTGGGGAATAGAAAAAAAATGTTTCTGATGAAATTGGGGTCTTGAAGTTTATTTTCCTATCGGGCCAACCACAGGTAACGGTTTATTTCCTTCTCACTTCTATAAGTCACACAGTGCGCTTGTACTGCGCCTATTATGGGCAAAATTTCCGTTTTCTTGCAATATTTGTTAGATCCGAGTCATTGTTGGTCGTTTCACATGTTTAGGCAGGCCCATAAATCGCCTACTTGGCCCTTTGCAGCATAGTAACACACTCCGAATCATTCGGCTTTTAGAATTTGAAAAATCTTTCACGTTATTCCTTGTGATTAAATGCAACATTATTATCAATTTTGGAAGTCTGCTTTCAGCGACGTTTCGTCTTCCATCAATTTTTTGATTCATATTTTATTCTTCATATTTTCAACGGCTTGTCGTGGAAAATCAAGCCAAGGCTTCGGTCGTTAATTCGGATTAGTTTGGGTACTATTCAAACGAGACGATTTAGAGTGAAAATGATGAAGAGGAGTTTTATCTTTTTTGCTCAACCTTTCGACATAACATTCCTCAGTTCGATCTATTTTCACAAAATATGAAGGCGTAGTCTGAAGTTGCATGCTCATTGACATCAAGTTCACGATGATCTGCGAATGAGGAAGAGACTGGATCACACAGTAATAAACAAAATTTGTTTAAACTAATTTAACAAGATCATAGTTCAATTTGTGCAGGTCACGAGATAATAGCTGCCGTAGCAGAAACTCAATATGAATATTAAATTCTCGGTAAACTGTGGGTAAATTTATAGAACTGGTTGTTGGAAGCAAACGGACATTGCGAGGTCATATTCTGTATGCGAATGCTCAGCTTTCGAAGAGTCACAAACAGGCGGAAATTGAGTACGAAAGCGGGAGAAAATGGGACGCAAATTAGGTATTTTTGAAAAATCAATTTAATCGCACGCAATGGCGTGTGGTAGAGGTCCAGTACGAGCCAATGACAAGACTTGAACACGTGTTCAGCGAGTCAATCACGTATGATTCTTACTATGCGGTTGGTCCGAAAATTGGCTTGGCGCAGTGGCACACCTGTGAGTGGCCGACCAGACCTCGGCGAACGTTGGTGTGGTCCGGACCTTGGCAGCGTTTGGCCTCGCAACTGACGAGCGCACCGTTTACCTGAGTGCGGCGCACCCGGCGCCACCACACGCAGCGGGCGCAGGATGTCGGCGTCGGCGCGCGCCACCACTGCTGCGGCGGCTGCATCATGGCGCCCGGTACCGGACCCTATCGAGACCTGCGCGGCGTCCACACCCCCGCCGCTCGCGAAGGCCATGCCATCGGGGCCGCTCGCTGAGGAAGACGACGACTACGTCAGCGACGCCGAGACCCCCACCCCCATGGACGTCGACGACGTGCACGCCGCGCAGCAGGCACTCGGCAACCTCGCCCTCGCGCCCGCGCCATCGCCCATCGTGCGCAAAATGGCACCGCTCGACCCCATCCCTGAGTCGAGCCCCGAAATTCAGCCGCCCTCCCATCGTCGATCGGGTAGTCGCAACAAAAACATGTACGCCAAGTTACCCAAGTGCAATGACGCCGATGTGGAAGTTCTGGATGATGAGGAGTTCTTCTATCAGAATTCTGATGACATATGTGACGAAACCGCGTTTTTGAAAGGTCCTACCCCCAAGTCCGGGCTAAATTCTTCACCGTCAACAAAGTCCAAGTCGTCGCGCGCACTGGTGACCTCGCGACTCATGAAAGGCTTTAAGGCTGTGAAGCGTGCGAGTGCGAAGAGCACGGCGAGCGCAGGCAAGTCGCTCAGCGCCGCGTGGAAGAGCAATCCCCCGCGCAGTGTGAACCAGCAAAATTCGGCCGATCGAGAGGAGTGGCTGAACAGTGTTTTGCCGTCATGGAAGAAACGAAGACGAGCTGCGAGAACTCGAGTGTTAATGTTTCGTGGTATTCCCTCCAGTGTGCGGGGAATAGTGTGGCAAACGGCGCTTGGAAATCCGTTGAATGTTTCGGAAGATTTGTATGAAGTTTTGAAAGAACGCGCGTTAGCGGGAAGAGCGGAGTTCACTCGATTTCAATCGATTTGTGCAGCGGGCGGGGACATAACCGACTCGATCTTCACGGCGGACCATCAGCGCAGTGCACACAAGTCGATTCTGTTAGACCTCCCACGAACATTTCCAGGACTTGCCTTCTTCCACGCCGATGGCAGCACATATGAGGACGCATTGCGTGACATTCTCGAGTCGTTCGTGTATTTGCGCCCCGATGTTGGGTATAGTCAAGGAATGTCGTTCCTTGCTGCGGTCCTGTTACTGTTCATGGAGCCGCCGGAAGCGTTCACGTGTTTCGTGAACATGTTGTTGTACAAGAGTTGCTTCCTGCAATTCTTCCGAATTCAAATGCCCGATGTGCGCATCTATCTCGATGTGCACACTCGGCTGCTGGCGGAAGAGATGCCGGAACTGCACAAACATTTTCAACATCATTCGATAGAACCCGACATTTACATGATCAACTGGGTGATGTCACTGTACTGTCGCGCGCTCCCACTCGATCTCGTGAGTCGCATCTGGGACATCTATGTGTTCGACGGTGACGTCGCGATCTTCCGTGCCGCACTGGGGATTTTGAAACTCCTGCAAAGCCGCCTGCTGGTGATGAACTTCGAGGAGATCGCGTACTGCCTGTCGCACCTACCCACCGACGACATGAACGACGACGAGCTGATGCAGACCATCCGGAGCGTGCGCGTGGTGACCAAGAAGAGGTTCAAGGAACTGTACCGCGAATGTCAAACGAAATATGAGGAGGAGAACAAGCAAGACCAAGCCACCGCTTCCGCAACCCAATAACGCGCCCCAGAACGCTCTGCCGCTGCGCCTTTCTTCGTGGCCGCACCGCTGGCGCTTTTTTCGTTGTTTCGTGCCGCGGTACGCCGCTCGCGCGCGCGGCATTTTCTTGTATTCGAGATGCCACCGAGTTATGAACAACGCAAAATTCGCCCTTGTCGCAACCCCCATTTCATTCGCTGTGAACTAACATACCTATCACACCACTAAATTTACTCTCCTACTGCACGCGCGTGCCTTCTTGTTTTGCACTCTCTCACACTGGCTCGTGTAGTGCGAAGCCATAGGCATAATGTGAGGGGTGGGCGATGTAGATTTGTAAATAGCCGGGTGTGGCTCTACTTTCTAGATTTGGCGCCCGCTTCATCTGGAGTCGAAGTTAACCCAACAAACCATATCATGTTAACAATCTCTATTTGGCAGAACAGTTCAACTGTAAAGAATGCTTGTAACGAAGTTGTTTTGGATTCGACATTTCATCTTTCTGTTCACAAGCCAGCCAACCTTTTACTTTCCTCCACAATCCGCGCCATCAATCGATTGTCGTATACATTGGGATTAGGCGAATCCGTCGGCCATCCGCCGTCTCTGTACTCTGGGTCACGATAGAGTATGCTTGATTGACTGAAGTATTCACCGGCATGATGGCGCACCTTGTCATCGAGGAGGCAATGAAGTGTTGTCTGCGCACCATCAGAAGTGCCCAACAACCTCAAGAACGGTGAAAGCGGTCCAAGTAATATGCTCTTGAGCCGATTGCTGTTCAGGTTCGTAGCCGTCCAACCGGGATGCGCCGACACCGTCGTCACACCGGTGTCCTTCAATCGGAGCGCGAGCGCGCGCGCGTAAATCAGCGTCGCCAGTTTCGACTGCGCGTACGCCTCCACGGCACTATATACGCGGCGCTCCCACTTCGGGTCATCGAGATGGAGTGTGGGTCGTTCCATTGGCGAGCCTGCGTGTGCAGCGTCAGATAGTACAACAATGCGAGATGGCGCGCTCGCCTTCAGAGTATCGAGCAACAGCTCGGTGAGGAGGAAATGCCCGACGTGGTTCACGCCGAAGTGCGTCTCGATGCCCTGCTTCGTCTCGGTGTAACTAACGCTGGAAACGGCGGCATTGTTCACGAGCCCATCCAGCCGATCGTATCTCATCAGTATCGCTGCCGCGCATCGCCGCACGGATGACAGGTCGGCGAGATCTAGCGCAACCACCTCCCACGTGCCGCCATCACGGCTCGACCTCAGCACCACTTTCCCTGCTTCCGGCCGCCGGCAGGCTGCCACCACATGCGCGTTTTGTTTTAATAGCTGCCGCGCGGTGGCGAGGCCGATGCCGGAAGTCGCCCCCGTTATTACGTATACCTTTCCGGAGAGGTCTTTCTCCAACAGTTCGGGCATGCATCGCAGAATTGGTAAAAGCATCAAGGCGAATGCGGCGAAAGGCTTGTGCCTCTATCTGCCACACTGAAATGAATCGGTCCAGGCCATATCTAATGATTGTGAATATTTAGCGCGATGGACCGAACACGAAAGCAAACTCACTCACAACGGCCAAGTGACGAAGGGGCAAGTTCATTTTAAAACGCTAAAACGAGGGGAACTAAAAACGAAAAAGCACTAAGAACCGAATCACTACAGGCCGACTAACTTCATACTGGTATCGTACACGTTCTTTGCGAGCTCGTCGTCGTGGGCGTTGGGGTTGGGCGAAACCATGGGGAAGCCGCCTTTCCGCAGCTCGTTGTTCTCGTAGACGATGGCGTTCTGCGAGAAGTAGGCGCCGTTGTGCTGCGGCACGTCGTCGTCGAGCAGGCAGTGCAGGCTGGCCTGTGCGCCGTCCTCGATGTTAATGATGCTGAGAAGCGGCATGAACGGGCGCAGAAAGATCTCCTGCACCCACTTGGGCGCCACCGACGTGATCAGGTTCGAGCTGACCCAGCCCGGATGCGCCGACACCGCCGTCACGTCGGTGCCCGCCAGCCGCTTCGCGAGCTCGCGCGCGTGCAGCACGTTCGCCAGCTTCGACTGCTGGTACGCCTGCAGCCGGTTGTACCCGCGCTTCTGGAAGTTCAGGTCCGACAAGTCCACCGTCGGCCGCTCTTTCGGTGTGCCCGCGTGCACCACGCTCGACAGACACACGATACGCGACGGCGCGCTTTTCTTCAGCACGTCCAGTAGCAACTCGGTGAGAAGGAAGTGACCCAGATGGTTCGTCCCGATTTGCGACTCGAACCCGTCCACCGTCTCCCTGTACGGCGGCATCATAATGCCGGCGTTGTTCACGAGCGCGTCCAGTCGGTCGTGCTTCTCCTTGAACGCCTTCGCAGCCTCGCGCACCGATGAAAAGTCAGCCAGGTCCATTTTCAGCACCTCTGACGTTCCCTTGCCCTCGAACGACTTCTGTGCCTCCTCGCCCGCGTCCGTGCGGCGGCATGCCAACACCACGTGCGCGCCCTGCTTCACAAGCTGCCTCGAGGTAGTCAGCCCGATGCCCGAGTTGGCGCCCGTCACCAGGTACACCTTGCCGCTGAGATCCTTCGCCAGCAGCTCCGGCGCGCATCGTAGCGTGGGAAGGAAGAACATCGTGAGCGCCGCGATTCACTCGAGAGTCTGTCCTCTACACTTAATTAGGTTCTACGAGCCAACATTACGTAATACTTACAGTAGCTTTTTCTTTTATTTTCTTCGGCTTCTACTGTCCTTAGGCCAATCACTTTTAGGAGTGTCCCGATTCTGAGTAACTCCCGTATTTCGAGTTGGGCTGTACCTACTCCACAAAATATAAAACATACGTACTGTACTTGTTGCTGTGTTACGTCTTTACAATAACTCTGGCACTCCCTCGAGGCACTGAAACTTTGATTCCTCAACAATAATTTCATAGCCACGATCAGCGCCAAATCCGGAGAGTTGTCGCTGAAGCATCCGCTCGCAGTTAATACTTCGTCAGGGCACCGTTACCCATTTCTTCCAACTTTGATCGAATGAACACTCCCTAAGAAAATAGAGTTGAACAGTACTCAGATCAATTGCATTTTTGCCTTACGTGCGAAGCTAAAATCAACAGTAATACATACTGGAACAACCCAATTAGAAAGTTCTCAAAACAGACATAATAGTAGATTCCATACCTGAGGACTAATTTCTGGCTTTGATTGCAACTAAAAACCTATCATTGTAAATATAAAGCACATTTTTGGTAGTGTCGAATCCGAATACGTCCATGTAGATGTTCTTCGTTTGAACAAGTATCCACCAAAATTTTTGATTCGCATAATCTTTGCGTCCCAGTTAATTTAATTTCAAAAAAGCAGGTAAAAATTGAAGTCATTACTCTCTGCGCGTGCAAAATTATTTGAAATAGATTTTTTGCAACACAAAAGTTCTACATGTCACTCGGATTCTACTCGGGGACGAGTGACGAATTGGTCAAGAGCCTTCGCCACTGAGTTCAAAAGCCTATTAGTGCACACGGCTTCGCCATCTTCTTCATTAATTTGTGCTCCCACTCACAATTATCTTGCTTTGACTACTACTCGAATTCATAATTCATGATTTCAGATCATCAGATAAGGGCAGTATTGAAGTATTAAAACCCAAGTGAAAAAAATTAAAGGCCATTCGAACCTTGAAAAGTTTCAGATGAAGTGTGAAGCACAAATTGAACTTACTAAAGAGTTAGCTATTTGACTAGAAGTGAACTGCTATCTCTAGTAGTTTTCAATATTCCGTACTCCATCCCTCTTCGTTCTAATGCCAAATAATATTGGATATTTTTCGCAACTGGTCCAAAAATATGAAACCACAGTCACTCTTCTCACACTACCAAAGCTATCAGTTTAATGGTCATAGCATAGGTATTCTGTAATTTTTCTGAAATTACGATTGCTGAAAATCTTCTACATTGATAACTAGCAGCATTGTCACTGACAGGCCGTACAGAATGTTGCTCTCTTTAAATTGTTTTTCAGAAATGATTAGATATGTAGTGTAGCAATAGAATAGATACAATTCGGCTTATGGGAAGTGAGCCAAATACCTGCGTGATTTAAAAATTGATGGCAATTTAAGTAGAGATGGCTGTAAGAAAATGATGGCTAAATACTGGATTGATTGATGGGTCTAAATGAATATTTGATGATGAGAACAGTAAAGAACAAAAAAATGTTGGGTATGACCTCAAATGTGTAACTGTAACAAATGCATGAAGAGAAATTCTTTTTTTTATTCCAAATGGTAAAATAATGAGCAAAAAGCCAACTAGAATTAAATTAGTAGTAAATCAATGCATTTCTATTCAAAGATGCAGTTTTCATTATTGAAATTTATCAAACTTCACAGCGGATGGTCACACATGCATTCATGGGAAAAATCTGCATAATTTTCTGAGATGTGAGTATTAATAATCAGAGTGTGAAATTAGAATTAAGGTTGTAAAAGTTACATAATGGAATCAGAATGATGAGTAGGCCGAGAAGATTAAATAAAATAACCTTCACTTGACTCCACTGCCTAGTCTCAAGAATTCTTATGTAATTCCAAAATACAAGATGAAACTTTATTACCAAGGAATAATCCACTGCAATTCAAAAATTGATTACTTTGTTCAAGGATTTTTGTGCTTTCGAACAGAGATGGTTTTCTTCAAAGTATTAATCTCTATATTCTCTGGATAACGATATACAAAAGACGATACGGTAATCAGCTGAACAAAAGGTAGGTAACACGGCGAAGAAAGCCCATTTTTTGAGTACAAGTTTAAAATTGCACTATATCGGAGGGGTAAACATTGATAAACTAGGGACAAGATCTTCATCTCAAACCTTAGCCTAATCAGCGGTCCTACTTTTCGAAACATCATGCCTCTGTAAATTGAAGTCCATACAAGAAACGGAAGAAGCTTTCTCACTGCTTTTATGTGTGAACTTTATAATGACATAATTCAGTATGAAAAATTTCAACTTGTTCAAACATTCCCAATCTATATAATTTTGATCCAAAACCATTCTTACTTGGTAAGATTATTTATCTATTTGCTATTATAGCATCAAGCTATTATTTGGACACAGAAATCCGTGAGGACGTGACTGGCGAATGTCTCAGAAATGGAGAAGCTTTACCTATGAATAGAACTGACGTTAAAGCAAGATATTGACACTTTGATAACTTCAACGCCATCGAATGGATTTGAATTAAGTATATCGTATGCTTAGCAAGTTGATACTTTCGATTTTTAACCTGAAATACAAGTGGACAGCAATAATAATAACGGTTGTAGTAGATTTTTTTCGAAAGTACTAAATTCACAGGAGAGTTATCATTGTAACGCTGTGATGGTGATAGAAATTCCTGCTATTACGAAAATAGTAGCGCATTCTTCAGTGAACCTGAAACACTATTTTTCTTTCCCGCCTTTTATCCAATTCTTCTCGATTGTTTTCTTTTCTCTTTTTAATTCTTTTATTTAGTATCCTTTTATTTTCTCCAATCAATTTCCCTTTTATTTCTTCAGTTAATGATAGAAAAAAAACCGTTTCTTAC
>JAAUYH010007719.1_pt1 | contig 12847 bp, 14 predicted proteins | sample 7278061 | NCBI WGS metagenome assembly JAAUYH01 (sample SAMN14350203, study PRJNA611818) | marine sediment metagenome | isolation source: surface marine sediment (0.6m) | place: French Polynesia: Moorea | collected 2018-08
GACAAGTATATTTGTCATTCAAATCGAATCTGATTGAGAGAAAAGGAACTCATATATGGACATTCTGAAACGCAAGACCGGCAGCATGCTGGACATCGGCCTGGTCATCAGCCTCGCCGCATTCGTTGCCACGCTTATCAATGCTGCCGCCATGCCGGGAATCCTCGCCACCGGGCTGCTCATCGTGTTCACACTGGCCATTGCCGTGATTGGAATCTGGCGGGAAGCGCACAAGGAAGGGCAGCTGGACGAGGTGGAACTGGCCGGCGCGAGCTTCGGCGCACGATGGGGCGTGGCGGCGGTTATCATCATCGCCCTGCTGGCAACATTTGTGCCGCCGCTGCAAAGCGGGATCAATGTCATGGCGGCGGCATTCGAAGCGTCACCGGCAAGTCCGATCCCGGCATCCGTCCGGCTGTTCGTCGCCGGACTCGTTTGTGCAATGATCGTCCAGCTGGCGACCAAGTCGCTGATCGCGCTGACCTGGCGGCGGTCGAAACGCTAAGCGGCGCCCCGACAAGATGGACAATCGTATCCGCATATTGCGCGCCGAGAAAAGGTGGAGCCAGGCCGAACTGGCCGAGATGGTCGGCGTCTCGCGCAATTCGATCAACTCGGTCGAGAATGGCAAATTCGATCCCTCGCTGCCGCTCGCCTTCCGCATCGCCCACGTCTTCGACCTGACCGTGGAGGAAGTGTTCGACAAGTCAGAGGCTCTGGCAGCGGTCAAGCATGACCCGGGAAGGGCCTCTATTACCTAGAGAATGTTAGGCGATCATGCGGCCTCGAAAGCTCCGGCACGCGGCCCTGACCAATCAGGGTTGCAGTCCTACCGCGGTTGCAAATGATCTTTCGGGCATGACCGGCTGTCGCACCAGCCCCACTCAATCAAATTTCCCGCTCTTGGGGAAGCCGGTCGGCGGCATGCGGCCGGCGGCGCCGCGGGCGACGCGCCACATGGTCATGTCATTCTCGGTGCGGGTACGGTCGCCCTTGCCGCCCATCGTCCAGCTGAGCCCGTCCTCGAGGCGGAAACAGATGGCATCGGACAGGCCGCCGTCCTTGTAGCGTTGCAGCATCACGCCCTGCCCCTTGGCCATTTCCGGCATCTCGGCGAGTGCGAAAACGACCAGCTTGCGGTTCTCGCCAATCGCAGCGACGTGATCCGCCCCCTCCGGCACCTGCCGCACGACCAGCAGCCGCGCATCGCCGCGCAGGTTGGCGACCTGGCGGCCCTTCTTGGTCTCGGCGACGACATCGGCGATATTGGCAATGAAACCGCGTCCCCAGGTCGACGCGATCAGCAGCTTGCCCTTGGGATCGGCCACCATGAGGGCCACCGGTTCGGTGCCCGGCTCCATGTCCACCATCGAGGCGACCGGCTCGCCAAAACCGCGCGCGCCGGGCAAACGGTCCGCACCAATAGTATAGAAGCGGCCATTGTCGCAGGCCATGAGCAGCTTGTCGGTGGTCTGAGCATGGAATGCAAATTTGGGCCCATCGCCTTCCTTGAATTTGAAGCTTTCCGGGGTGCTGAGGTCAGCATGGCCCTTCATCGCCTTGATCCAGCCGCGCTGCGACATGATCACGGTGACCGGTTCCTTCTCGATCATCGCCTCCAGCGGGATGTCCTTCGCTGGCGCCGCTTCCTCGAGGCTGGTGCGCCGCGCACCCAGCTCTGTGTCTTCGGCATAGAGCTTGCGCAGCTCCTTCAGATCCTTCTTCAGACGCGTCTTCTGCCGGTCCTTGCTGGCGACCAGCTTCTCAAGCGCCTCGCGTTCCTCGAGCAACTTGTCGCGCTCGGCGCGCAGCTCCATTTCTTCCAGCTTGCGCAAGCTGCGCAGGCGCATATTGAGGATTGCCTCGGCCTGGCGGTCGGTGAGCTTGAAGTCCTTCATCAGCTCGCCCTTGGGATCGTCCTCGTAACGGATGATCTCGATCACCCGGTCGAGGTTGAGGAAGGCGATGATGTAGCCGTCGAGCAGCTCGAGCCGCGCCGCGATCTTGTCGAGCCGGTGCTGCGAACGCTTCACAAGCACGATGATCTGGTGCTTGATCCACTCCTTCAACACCTCCCTGATGCCCATCACCTTGGGCGTGCGGCTGTCGTCGAGCACGTTCATGTTGAGCGAAAAGCGGTTTTCCAGGTCGGAGACCTTGAACAGGCTCTCCATCAGAACGTCGGGATCGACCGCGCGGCTCTTGGGTTCGAGGACAATCCGGATTTCCTCGTCCGATTCATCGCGGATATCGGCGAGGATCGGCAGCTTCTTGTCGGCAATGACCTGCGCAATCTGCTCGATCAGCTTGCCCTTCTGCACCTGGTAGGGAATCTGGGTAACGACGATCTGCCAGGCACCGCGGCCCTCGGCATCTTCCTTGTGCCACCGCGCTCGCACGCGCATCGCGCCCTTGCCGCCTTCATAGGCCGCGTCGATCACCTCCTTAGGGTCGACCAGCACGCCGCCGGTCGCGAAATCGGGGCCCTGGATGATCTCCATGATCTCGGCATGTTCGGATTTCGGTTTTTCGATCAGCAGCGTTGCGGCATCGATTATTTCTGCGACATTATGGCTCGGGATGCTGGTAGCCATGCCGACCGCGATTCCGCTTGCGCCATTGGCAAGCAGCTGGGGGAACAGGCCCGGCATGATTTCCGGTTCCTCGTCCTCGCCATTATAGGTCGGTTTGAAATCGACCGTGCCCTCGTCGAGCCCGTGCATAAGTTCGATCGCGGTGCGGGTCAGCCGGGCCTCGGTGTAGCGATAGGCCGCTGCATTATCACCGTCGATATTGCCGAAATTGCCTTGTCCGTCGACCAGCGGGTAGCGCATGGCAAAACCCTGGGCCAGGCGGACCATGGCATCATAGACCGACTGGTCGCCATGTGGGTGGTATTTACCGATCACGTCTCCGACAACGCGCGCGCATTTCTTGTAGCCGCTCGTCGGGTCCAGCTTGAGCAGGCGCATCGCCCAGAGCAGCCGGCGATGCACGGGTTTCAGCCCGTCGCGCAGGTCGGGCAGCGACCGTGCGGTGATCGTCGACATGGCATAGATCAGGTAGCGTTCGGACAGCGCCGCATCGAACGGGGCGTCCACAATGGCGTTGAATTCGTCTTCGGGCGCGTCGGTCACATCACTCATGGGAGGAGCGATAGCAGGAGCGATTCCGCGATGGTAGAGCGAAAATCAGCTGCGCCGATTTTCCGCGCTGATCATTCAAAATACACCGTGGCGACCCTTGCCCTTGGTGAAGGCTGTGGCGCCGGAAACGGTCTCGCCGCTGTCCATGGTCTGCTTGCCAAGGCGAAACTCGTTTTTCATCGCCGCCTCCTGGTCGAGTCCCCATTGCCGGTACATCGACAACCGGTCATTGCGCATGCACAATTGCGGGAACGCAGCGATTTGCTTCGCCAGCGCAACCGCTTGATCGAGCGCTTCTCCGTCCTCCACAACCCGGTTCGCCAATCCGATATGTTGTGCTTCCTCCGCACCAACCTCCCGCCCGGTGAGGATCAGGTCGCTGGCGCGTGACTGGCCGATCAGGCGCGGCAACCGGATTGTGCCCATGTCGATCAACGGCACGCCGAACCGGCGGCAGAAAATACCGAAACGCGCCGACTTGCCCACAACCCGCAGGTCGCACCATAGCGCCAGCTCCATGCCGCCCGCCACGGCATAGCCTTCAACGGCGGCGATCACCGGCTTGGACAGCAGCATGCGCGTTGGCCCCATCGGCCCGACCGGGACATCCTCGCGAACCAGGTTGCCCTCTCCGTCGGCAACAGCCTTCAAGTCGGCACCGGCGCAGAAATTGCGGCCCGCGCCCTGCAGGATCGCAACGCTCATACTGTCATCACGATCAAATGCATCAAATGCATCATAGAGCTGCTGGGCAGTATCGCGATTCACGGCATTGCGCCGGTCCGGCCGATCGATGGTGACAATGAAAATATTGCCCCTGCTTTCCGTAACTACTGTCATTGGATCCTCCTCACTCGGTCGGCTGCAGCCATTCGTCCGGCAGCGCCACCCCTTCGCGTTCATTGTCCCAGATGATCGACATGATCCACCAGCGCCCGGAACAGTCGGGACCGTCGTTCCACAGATGCACCATGTTGACACCGCGAAACTGGATTTCAGGATGTTCCGGTGTCTCGCGCGCTTCGTAGGTCGAATAGACATGGGCGATCTGGCCGAACCGGTCGGTCTTCCGGCCAATCTCGATCTCGTAAAAACTGCGTCCCGCGAGCATCGGGATGGTGGCGGCGACAAATTCATCATAGTTGAAGGTATAGGCGACCGGCTTGCCTTCCTCGATACGGGTCCGGGTAATCAGGGCCCGAGGATGGTAGATTTCGCGGTCGCGCTCCCAGTCCTGACCACCCGGCGGTCCTGAAATGCAGTCATATAATGTATCCATCACTTCATCGATGGTCGCGTAGCCGGCCATGCATGCCTCCCAATTCCTCGTTTCAGAATCCTTGCGCTTGTTACTGCCGTTCATGTCGAGCGAAGTCGAGACATGTTGCAAGTTGGTTTTTCGACTTCGCTCGAGGCGAACAAGATTTCCTGTCCCGGCACATCAAGTAGAAAAATTTTTCCCGCCAAAACGGGCGGAAATGTGCGCTAAAACTCGGTTCATCGTGCGTATGAAACGATTCATCGTTGACTAGGATATAGTGTCACACTTATTCTGGCGGTCCCTGAACTGAGAGGAGGACTTATATGCGTAAACTGTTTTTGACCTTGTCGGCGCTGGCCTTGCCGCTGGCGGCCTGTACCCCGGAGGAGGAGGCGTCCCCCGAACCCGACTCCGCCGTGCAGGACGATGACGAAGAATCGGATGGAGATTCGGACGACGAATCTTCTGACGGCGATTCGTCTGACGATTCGGCTTCGGAAACGGAGGATTCCGAAGAAGAGGAATCCGACGACTAGGTCAAATCACGGAGCCGGTCATCTCCCCTCGATGACCGGCTCTTTTTTCATCCCCCATCATCAAAAACGGAGCACGGTTCCATGACCCGAAAACTCCTTCTATTGGCCCCGCTGTTCGGATTGGCCGCCTGCAGTGGCGGCACCGGTGACAGCATGGCAGAATATACCGAAAGCTATGCTGTCGAAGAACCTCGCGAACTGGCAGCGGATGAAGCGGCGGAGGCAGCGGACGCTGCCGGACCTGGCGGCGAGATCCCGGTTTCGGTGCCGCAAATCGCCTATAGCTATCGCTATGGCTACCGATTGCCGGCGGCCGAAATTCCGAAGGCACAGCAGGCCCACATCTCGCTCTGCGAGGCGCGCGGCCCGACCGTCTGCCGGATCCTCAACATGCAGAATAGCGGCGGCGAAGGCGACTATGCCACCGGTATGCTGCACCTCGAGGTCGCGGCCGACCAGGCCAGGGCCTTTGGCGGCCAGCTCGCCGAGGCGGCGGACGAATATGGCGGCAGCCAGATCGCTGCTTCGATCAGCGGAGAGGACCTTTCAAAGCAGATCGTCGACACCGAGGCCCGGCTGCGCAGCCGCGAATTACTGTCGCAGCGCCTGACCGAGCTGCTGCGCACGAAGCGCGGGACGGTAAAGGAACTGGTCGAAGCGGAACGCGCCGTGACCCAGGTCAATGAGGAAATCGACCAGGCGCGCAGTTGGCTGCGGGAAATGCGCGGACGTGTCGCGTTCAGCAAGATCATCGTGAACTATGAATCCAACGCGCCCGGATCGGGCGGGTTCATGCAACCCATACGCCATGCGCTGGGCGGAGTAGCCTCGATCATGGGCAATTCCGTGGGCGGCGTGATCACCATCACGGCGCTGATGCTGCCCTGGCTGCTCATACTGGCTCTTGCCATTTACCTGCGGCGCAGGTTCAAGGCCGATGACCGGACCTTCTGGGGCCGCAAGATCGAACCGGCCGCCAGCGGTGAGGATTGATTGCGTGCCGTGCAACTTTGGCGTATAGAATGCAGTCGTTGCCCCGCCTCTCCGGTCTCATGTGACCCGGTCTGGCGGGGCATGGTTTTTTCGCTTTCATTGCGAGTAGGAAACAGAACATGTCCCGTCGTCGCCAGATTTACGAAGGCAAGGCCAAGATCCTCTATGAGGGACCCGAGCCCGGCACCATCATCCAGTATTTCAAGGATGATGCCACCGCCTTCAATGCCGAGAAGAAAGGCACGATCAACGGCAAGGGCGTGATCAACAACCGCGTCAGCGAGTATATTTTCACCCGCTTGCAGCATATCGGTATTCCCAGCCACTTCATCCGCCGCCTGAACATGCGAGAACAGCTGGTCAAGCAGGTGGAGATTGTCCCGATCGAGGTGATCGTTCGCAACGTGGCTGCCGGTTCGCTTTCCAAGCGCCTCGGCATCGAGGAAGGCACGCAACTGCCGCACACGCTGATCGAATATTGTTACAAGGATGATGCGCTTGGCGATCCGTTGGTCGCGGAAGAACATATCGCCTGCTTTGGTTGGGCTAGCCAGGAAGAAATGCAGGACATTTCTGCCATGGCGATCCGGATCAACGACTTCATGGCCGGCATGTTCGCGGGCATTGGCATCAGGCTGGTCGATTTCAAGCTGGAATTCGGCCGCCTCTATGATGGCGACTTTTCGAGAATAATCCTCGCCGACGAGATCAGCCCCGATGGCTGCCGGCTCTGGGATATCGAAACCAACGAGAAACTTGACAAGGATCGGTTCCGCCGCGACCTCGGCGGAGAAGCCGAGGCATATCAGGAAGTTGCCCGCCGTCTCGGCCTGTTTCCGGAAGGCGTCAGCGAAGTGCTCGACCTCAATAGTGAACGAATGAAGCGCGGAAAGTAACCATAGTCTTTGTACCGATGGTTAGGTGATGATGGGATTAACCGCTCTGACAGGGCGGAGCTTTCCCGGGAAAATCACTTATGGTTTACGGGAATTTAACCAGTGAAATGATAGCAACGCCCTCATGTGGAACTCATGTGAGGAATAATTCCAATGCGCCTTATTATCCTGCTTGCCAGCACAGCAATGCTCGCCGCCTGCGGCGGAGCCGGACCACAGACCGCTGGCGGTAACGCCCCTCCGGCCGGAGGTGGCGGTGGCAACGTCGGTGGTGGCGGCGGCGGAAACGCCGGAACGACGCATACCTTCGTCAATCCAACCCAAGCCAAGACTTACACTGCAGTGGGTGGATCGCACAGCTATGACTACACTGTAGAATCTCCCGGCGATCCGGGCGCAGGGCAAGGCGCACAGCTTTACCAGGGCGACGCCACTACCGTTCGCAACAGTGACTTGACCATTGCCTATAATCCGCGGGACGCGATCTTTAACGTCAGCTTCAATAACGGTCTCGCCGGCACCACGGCGACCAGCCGGTTCCAGGATCCCCTGCACCGCACCGACTTTGGCGGCGTTGTCGAACCCCAAATGGGCACGCCCAACCTCGGCGCGGCGCAGTTCGGCATTCAGGGCATGAACTATCTCGAATCGGGTAGCTCGAACAACGTTACCAATGCCATTCCAGGCGAATTCGTATTTGACCTGATTAACCCGGCCGAAGGCGGAAGTTATGATGTCACGACATTCTTCTACCAGACACCCGGCACCGAGACACAATATGTGTCGTTCGCTGGTTATCTGCGCAACAAGGCCTCCGTCAGCCAGGTCACGGTCGACAACCCGGGTGGCGGCACGACCGAATTCATCCGCCAGGTCAATGAGTTTGAACGCGGCGCATTTTCCTATGGCGAACTGACCCCGAATGACGATGTCCCGACCACGGGCACCGGTTCCTTCGAAGGTACGATGCTCGCCACGATGGTGTTCAACGACCAACCCGATACGCTGGGCAACTTCGACACCTATTTCCAATGGATTGCAGGTCGTGCGACGACCAATGTCGATTTCGGTGCCAATACCTTCTCGCTTTCGCTCGACGGAACGGTCGGCGCGCCGATGTTCGACGGTACCAGCCGCCAGCATAGCGTGCTGGAAAACGCACGGTTCCGGGCCAATGGCGCGGGCCAGATTGACCTGGTTGCCGCGGGCGGATTCTTCGGTCAGTTCAACGAAGCCTGGTTTGTCAATCCGGGCGGCGCCCGCCTCGATATGGTGATTGCCGGATCGAGCATCGACGGCGCCTTTTATGGCCCGAACGGTGTTGAACTGGGCGGCGGCTATCGCATTGTCGGTGGCACCCCCGACGAACGGATCGACATTCTCGGAACCTTTGTCGGCAAGCAGTGAGGCAGATCGGTGGCTCGCACCGCCATCCTTCTTAAAGCGGCCGTCCTTGCTCCGGCACTTGTTGCAGCTCCGGCCCTGACAGGGCCAGCTGCCGCAATGGCCGGCGAAGATGCCGGACCCCAGGTCGAGGCCGCTATCGTACCAACTTGCGATGCCAATGGCCGCTGCCATTTCCGCATGACGCCAAAGCAGTTGCTGTCGCGGGCAGAGTCGCTTGTGCATGCCAAGAAGTATGAAGCCGCCGCGCCGCTGGTCGAGGCGCTGGGACAGGTCCCCGAATTGAAGATGCAGCAGCGTTTCCTCGCCGGCTATATCGCAGTTGAAACCGGCGACCTGAAAAGCGCGATCAAGCAATTCCGTTCAATCCTTGTAGAAAATCCCGGCCAGACGCGCGTTCGCCTGGAATTGGCCCGCGCCTATCTGTTGGCCGGCAAGGAATCCAATGCCGATTATCATTTTCGCCTCGCGCAAAATGACGAGAACCTGCCGGACGAAATCGCCCAGACGATCCGCAACACGCGCAGCATCATCAGGGACCAGCGGATCTGGCGATTCAGCTTCGATTTCGGTTTCGCGCCCGACACCAATATCAACAGCGCCACCAGCGCCGAAGCCATCGACATCAATTTCGGGCCGATCAAGCTGCCGCTGCAGCTGGACGACAATGCACGCGAGCGGTCCGGGATCGGCCAGACGGCTGGCTTTTCCGGCGGGATCCGGATCAAGGCGGCACCCAACCTCGCGCTGCTCTTCGATGCCGACAGCCGGATCGTGAACTACAAGGGTGAGGACGCCGATGACATCATCGGCCAGGTCGCCATCGGCCCCGAGCTGCGCATCGCCAGATATGCCAGCGTTTCGGTGCAGGCTGTCGGGCTGCAACGCTGGTATGGCGGCCGGCTTGCCACGCGCGAATATGGTGCCCGGGTGGGATTCCAGCAGGCGCTCAGCGAGGGTCAGCGCATCGGCGTGGAAATCGATGCACGCCGCACTGAATCCAAGCTCAGCGACGCCTATACCGGGTGGCAATATGGCGTGAACGCAACCTATGAACATCTGATCGGCAAGTCGCTGATCGCATCGGCCAGCGTCTTTGGCCGGCGCGATGACCTCAACGCCGCCGGTTTCTCCAGCTATAATTACGGCGTCAACCTGGGGCTTGGCGGCGAGTTGCCCTTTGGCCTGAATGCCGGGGTTTCCGGAAGCGTGAGCCGCTCCGAATTCGATGCGCCGCTGCTGCTCTATTCAACCGAGAAACGCAAGGACTGGCGGGTTTATGGCAGGGCGTTTGTCGGCAGCCGCAAGATCAAGTTCCTCGGCTTTTCACCATCGATCGATTACAACTATTCACGGGTCGACAGCAATTATCCGCTATATGAAATGGATCGCCATCGGGTGAACTTCAAATTCGCGCGGTTCTTTTGAACCCGTAACTTGAAGCTGCCGCAGCGGCATGCATTGCTTTTCCTTGCTCCCCGAAAGTTCGGCGCTATAGACGAAGTCGAGTCCACTGACCGGCCGAATCCGAGGTGCCTGATGAAAGTCCAGATCTTTGTAACCCTGAAAAACGGCGTATTGGATCCGCAGGGAAAGGCAATCCACCATGCACTGGAAAGCCTTGAATTTGCCGGCGTCCGTGACGTACGCGCTGGCAAGCTGATCGAGCTGGAGGTGGAAGATTCGGTCTCTGACAGCGAGCTGGAAGCCATGTGCCAGAAGCTGCTCGCCAATACGGTGATCGAGAATTACCAGATCAATCGCCTGGCAGAACCAGCTGGAGCCGAAAGCTAATGCGTTCTGCGGTCATCGTCTTCCCAGGTTCCAATTGCGACCGCGACATGGCCGTAGCGCTGGAAGACATTACCGGGCGCAAGCCCGATATGGTCTGGCACCGGGAAAGCGAGCTGCCGGACAGTACCGACCTCGTCGCCATTCCCGGTGGTTTTTCTTATGGCGACTATCTGCGTTCAGGTGCAATGGCAGCGCGATCGCCGATCATTGCCGCCGTTCGCGAAGCCGCCAATCGCGGCGTGCGTATCCTGGGTGTCTGCAACGGCTTCCAGGTATTGACGGAAACGGGGCTGCTGCCCGGCGCCTTGATGCGCAACAGCAATATCAATTTCATTTGCAAGGACGCCCTGCTCACAGTGGAACGTGCAAACACCGCTTTTTCTGCCTGCTATGAACAGGGCGACCAGATCTCGGTCCCGGTGGCCCATCATGACGGCAACTAATTTGGCGACCAGGAAACGATCGACCGGCTGGAAGGCGAGGGGCAGATTGTCTTTCGTTATGCCGAGCCGATCAATGGATCCGCGCACGACATTGCCGGAGTAATGAACGAAGCTGGCAATGTGCTCGGCATGATGCCGCATCCCGAGCGCGCGATCGACCGTCGACACGGTGGTACTGACGGGCGGAAACTGTTCGAAAGCCTGCTGGCCTGACGCGCCGGGACACACGTCCAGCGCAGCGATAACCATACCGGAAATCTGTAGAGGCCGCCGAGAAAGGGCAGGCTTCGTGATCCTCCGTCATCACCGCCGACGGGTGCGGCATGTGACATTCGGGCCAGACCAGCTGCCCTGTTGAACACAAAGAAAAAGGGCCGGTCTTGCGACCAGCCCTTCTTGTCTCTTGCTGGATCAGGCGATTAGTTGCCCGAACCCGGTCCGTACATGATTTCCACACGACGGTTCTGCGGCTCACGAACACCGTCAGCGGTGTCAACGCGCGGACGCGATTCACCAAACGCTTCGCTCGAGATCACGCCGCCACTGATGCCGCGGGATTCGAGATAAGCGCGAACGGATTCGTTACGACGCTGTGACAGGCCGACGTTGTAGCTAGCCGAACCCGACCGGTCAGCGTGACCAGCCAGCATGACCTGTGCCGAACCACAATCGCCATATGCGGTAACCGCGTTATCCAGAACCGAAGCGGCTTCTGGCGTGATATCAGACTGATCCCAGTCAAAGAACACGATGTACGGTCCAGGCGCACATACCGGCGGCGGTGGTGGCGGCGGCGGTGGTGGCGGAGGCGGTGGTGGCGGAGGCGGTGGCGGCGGAGGCGGTGGTGGTGCCTCTTCTCCACCAAAGTTGTAGATCAGGCTGCCGAGCAGCGAGTGCGTCCGCAGGCGGGTATCCACGCTTTGACCGATCTGGTCGACGAGATTGATCTTGTCGACGTTGAAGAAACGATACTTTAGGCCAACGTCCCAGTTGTCGCTCAGCGGAGCGCGAACAGCAGCAAGAAGCTGCCAAGCAAAACCCGTATCAGAATCATCAAGATACGGTCCGGCGAGGATATTCTCCATTTCGGCGCGGGCTACACCCACACCGCCGCCTACAGAGCCCTGGATGCCGTCATCATCGCCGAAATCCAGAAGGGTGTTCAGCATGAAGCTGAGCGAGTTGACTTCACCATTGATCGGCGTCGTACCGATAAAGGTACCAGTTCCGTTTGCTCTTCCAGCTACACCGGGCGCACCCATCTGCAGGCGCTCAGCTGCAGCGGACTTGTATCCAACCTCAGCTTCGAGGCGGAAACCGCCGAAATCGTAGCCGACGATTGCATCCAGGTCGTAACCGGTTTCATGGTCGACTTCCATTGCATCGGTAAAACCGCCGACATCTGCCTGAATGTCTTCAGCCAGCAAAGCACCGCCTTCGACACCAATGTACCATTGGTCATCACGAGCAAATGCAGGCGTCGTCATAGCCGTGGAGGCAAGCGCCAAACCTAAGGCAAGCTTCCGCATTTATATTCCCCTTCTCATTTAGGTTCTTAAATCAGGCCGCTTTCTAACCTTTCGCTCTCGGCAGTGCAAGCGGACAAATCGCAGAACTGTTGCGAAAATGTCGCCATTTTCGGAATTTACGACAAAAAATGCGCCCCAATAACGCCGATTGATTTTGAATTGTGGCCATAAGGGCACTTGTAACGGAAGTTTGCCGCTATCGGGCGAATCCCGCCCGCCGCAGCAATGACAGGATTGAATCGATTGCTGCGCGCGCCTCCGGGTCTGCATTATTGCCTCCGGCAGGACCTGTCAGCGCATCCGAAAACTGCCAACTACCTGTGAAAACAGCGTAAGTTTCGCTTTCTGCGATCATGACCCGCAAGAATGCGGGCGGATCGAAAAACCGCCAGCCGCCTTGTGTCCAGCCTGCAATCTGGTCGGGCCTACCCGCCCAATCACCGGCGGGACTCGTGCCGACCAGCCAGCATCGGCCCTCATCCGGCTCAATATTGGCCGGGTCATTCTCGACCGCCTGAACGACCGGATTCAGCATGAAATCAATGCGCAGCAAGGCCTCATTATGGAAGACTTCCTTGTGGGCCTGGCCGACGGCGAGAAGGGGCAGTTCGTACCGCGCCGTGTGGTTGTCTGGCATAGTCATTATCTCCTGTTTGCGGGCGGAATTCTGGTTCGGAATTCATATCGGGATGGAACAGGCCAGGGAATCCGATAATCCGCCCTGGCCAAGTTGGTGCAGCCGAACCGAGATCCGGCTGGCGCCGGCCAGGCGAAACTGGTCCAGCAATTCTGCCGAAATTAGAAGTTCGCTGCCCGGGACCTCGAACAGCTGAGGTTCCTCTGGC
>JAAUYH010018644.1_pt1 | contig 12847 bp, 3 predicted proteins | sample 7278061 | NCBI WGS metagenome assembly JAAUYH01 (sample SAMN14350203, study PRJNA611818) | marine sediment metagenome | isolation source: surface marine sediment (0.6m) | place: French Polynesia: Moorea | collected 2018-08
TATCAAACCCAGGCGCAACAGAAATTAATCTTGGTTGACCAGAACCAAGATCTGATTCAGGAGTTACAAAATCATGTTTTAATATTACGTTTTCATCCGCAACAATTGATTACTGTTGCGGATAATTCGATTTGGCTTCAGTACGAAAAGGACAAATTCCATGCTAATAACGCTCGAATCAACACTATTTTGTCTGAGTTGAACGTTCTCATCCACAATAACCCGAAATATATTGTAGATATCAAAGATTATCAAACTTTAGTCCGAGAATACGAGCAGACTGTAGAAGATTACTTCCAATTAATCGAATCTTTGTGGAAAGAAATGGATAGTCTCAACTCAAGTACTTCCAAAACTTTACCGACTAAGGAGCTAGTGCTGGAGACTATCCAAAGCAATCGAAATAGCTCGAGCGAGATTAAATTTGAACGTCTCTCGGAAAAATTGATCTCCATCGCCAATTTAATAGAAATTCAAGACGACGAAGCTAACCAACAACTGATTCAAGCCGATTTACTCAAACAAAAGATAATTATCATCAGTATGCTTCTGTCAGTGGCGATCGCAGTTTTGCTAGCACAATATACTAGCAAGGCGATCGCTAGTCCTATTCAAGAAGTTACCCGTGTAGCCGAAAAAGTTACTCGCCAGTCTGATTTTGAAATTCAGGCACAAATTAATACTCAAGACGAAGTTGGCTTATTAGCCGAGGCTTTGAATCAACTGATCGCTCAAGTCAAAAATCTTTTAGCCGAGCGAGAAGCAGAAGTGATGCGTCAAAAACAACAGAGTGAAGAATTACAAGAGGCTAAAGAAGCTGCCGATGCTGCTAACAGAGCCAAAAGCGAATTTATCGCTAACATGAGCCACGAATTGCGCACCCCTCTCAATGGCATTTTGGGATACGCTCAAATTCTCAGTCGAGATTGCACTTTAAACTCTCGTCAAAGAAAAGGTTTAAAGATTATTCAAGATAGTGGCAATCATTTGTTGACCTTAATTAATGACATTCTAGATATATCCAAAATCGAAGCGCGCAAGCTAGAACTGTTTCCTCAAGATATACATCTAGCCACTTTTTTATCTGGGATAGAGAACATTGTGAGGATGCGAGCTATGGAAAAAAATCTTGTTTTTAAATATCAAGCTTTAACTTCTTTACCAACAGGAATAATAGCTGATGAAAAGCGTTTGCGACAAATTCTCCTCAATCTATTAAGTAATGCCATTAAATTTACTGATTTAGGACAAGTAACTCTCAAGATAAGTAGTCGCTCTCGCGAAATTTCACTTCAGGAAGAAGAGAGTAGCAATTTTCTTAATTACCAGACTTTTCGCTTTGAAGTTACCGATACAGGTATTGGAATAGATTCTCAACAGTTAGATGAAATTTTTCAAGCTTTTGAACAAGTAAGCGATAAAAAACGCCAAGATGAAGGAACAGGATTAGGTCTCGCTATTAGCAAGCAACTGGTTGAATTAATGGGCGGTAAATTACAAGTTCGTAGCGCATTGGGTCAAGGTTCGACGTTCTGGTTTGAAATTGATTTACCTGTGTTAGCAACTGTGATTAAGAGAGAAACAAGGGAAAATAAGCAGCGTCAGATTGTTGGTTATCAAGGTTCAAGAAAACTGGCAACAACAGAAGCCTCTACTGCTCAAACTTTAATTGTCCCACCTCTCGAAGAAATGGAAATACTCTACGAACTAGCGATGCTAGGCAGCATGAAGAAAATTCGTGAACGAGCTATTTATCTGGAGGAATTAGATGAACAATATGCTCCCCTTGCTGCCCAACTTAAAAATTTAGCCCAGGGTTTTCAAGAAAAAGCGATCGTTCATTTACTCGAACAATATCTGCCTTAAAACGCAAAACAGACAACTAATCGATCTAGATCGATGTTTTTAATTCATAAACAAGGAAAGTTAAAATGCGTTACTCATCTATATTCTTAACTCTTAAAGACCGTTTTTCCAGAACAGCAATTGTTATGCTGCTTGGCTTAACAGTTACTTTATTAAACACGAGTTGTAATTCAACTTCTCAAGGCAATTCTAATGAATTGCTGGGTAACGTTACTAATTCGTCAGTTAAAAAACTAAAAAATTCAGAGCAAAAACTGAGTAGTCTCAATATTGCCATGAGTCCCTCCCAAAGTTCGGAAGAGCAACGGCAAAAGCGTCAACTTCTAGCTGATTATCTTCAAGAACAATTAGGATTGTCAGTTAACATTGAAATTCCTCAAGACTATGAAACAGCGATTGACTTAATTGCAGAAGGAAAAGTACAAATGGCTTATTTAGGGCCGTTTTCCTACGTTAAAGCCCGACAACGTAATTTTCAGCTCGAACCTCTTGTTGCTTATATTGACAAAAGAACGGGAAGACCTTGGTATACTAGTGCGATCGTCGCTGATACCCAGAGCGGAATTAAGACTATCGCAGATTTAAAAGGTAAGCGTGTTGGTTTTGTTAATCAATCCTCAACTTCTGGGTATCTAGTTCCTGTAGCTCATCTCAAAAGCCATAACATCGATCCAGAGCAAGACTTCGCAGAACTTAAATATACTGGTAGCCACAACAAAAATGCCGTAGCTTTAGAGTCTGGACAGGTAGATGCCATTGGTATTAATAAACCGACCTATTTAAAAGCTCAAAAATCGGGACAACTCCCTCTGGAAAAATATCAAGTCATCTGGGAATCCGACCCCATTCCCAATGCTCCCATTGTGATCTCCAGAAAGCTACCAGCTCAGGTGAAATCTAATTTACAGAAAGCGTTAATTAATGCTCCGCAAGATCTAGCAGCTCTTAGTGGTGCTAAATCAGATGGCTACACTTTAGTTCGAGATGAAGACTACGAACCAATTAGAGAACTACAAAAAATCTTGGAAATAGACACTGCTGAGTAGAAAGAGATGAAGATAACAACTAAATTTATTAGTTCTTCGATATTAGTTGTTATGCTCATTACTCTGGTGATGAGCGGTAGTTCTCTTTTGCTCAGAAAAGTGGAGAAATCGGTGACGGTAAGTCGCGATCGAACCAGAAAAGCGATCGATACAGCTTTATATTTACAAATTTCTTTACAAGATCAAGTAGTAGCACTCAAAGATTTTTTGATGTTAAATCGCAACCCTGCCGATATGACGAGATATCAGAAAGCGATGTCTAATTTTCTCCTTAGTTTAAATGAACTAGAGTTGTTGATGTCGGAATTGTCAGAAATATCCGTAATTCGTCGCCGTCATGGCAATCTCGTCCGTCTGGCAACAGGACTTACCGATACTCCTTCCAGCTTTGCCCAACTTCAACAAGATGTCAGAGCTATCAACGGTTTTAGTGAAGATATCGAACTTTACATAGACTTATTGATAGACCGAAGCCGACAACAAGACGATCTAACTCAGCAACGGATAAATCAATTTAAACAAACTGTTGTAGTTATTCAATATATAGTCACTGCTGTTATCATTGCAATTTTGTTTGGTCAGTTTAAATTAATTTTACTGCCAGTAATTCATTCAATCCACAAACTACAGCAAGGAACGACAACCATTGGTCGAGGTGATTTAAAGTATCGTCTAGAAATCAAAACTGGAGACGAAATCGAGCAGCTAGCTCTGGAGTTTAATAAGATGGCTGCTAAACTCGATCGATCTTATCAGCAATTAGAACAGGAAAAAGAAGTAGCGGAAGTAGCCAGTCAAGCCAAAAGCGAATTTCTCTCTAGTATGAGCCACGAACTGCGTACCCCCCTCAACGGCATTCTCGGTTACGCTCAAATTCTTCGGCGTGATTGGCAAAGCCACCGCCCAAAGGGCGATCGCCATCTTATCGAGCGTCAAGCAGAGGGACTAAAAATTATTCATCAAAGCGGTAATCACCTACTAACCCTCATCAACGATATTCTCGATCTATCTAAAATTGAAGCCCGCAAGCTAGAACTTTTCCCCAGCGATTTTAATTTATCGGTGTTTCTAGAAGGAATTATCGGCATTATGCGGATGCGGGCATTGGAAAAAGATGTCTTATTTGTCTACGAAGCTTCTACAGCTTTACCGACAGGTATCCAAGCCGATGAAAAACGCTTGCGACAAGTGTTAATTAATCTCTTAGGCAATGCCATTAAATTTACGGAACAAGGGCAAGTAACTCTCAGGGTTAGCAGTATCGGAAAGATACAAAACAATCGCCAAACTCTTCGTTTTGAAGTTATCGATACTGGTGTCGGTATGACACCTCAGCAGCTAGCCAAAATATTTCAACCCTTTGAGCAAGTTGGAGATATTAACAAACGAGCTATGGGTACTGGTTTGGGTTTAGCTATTAGTAAACAGTTGGTGGAATTGATGGCAGGAGAACTACAAGTCAGCAGCGACCTGGGAAAAGGCTCTAATTTCTGGTTTGAGTTAGCTTTTCCCGTGATTGAAGCTGCCACAGTAACTAAACCAGATACTTTCGGCAGAGTCGTTAATTACCAAGGCGATCGCCGTCAGCTTCTGGTTGTTGATGATAAAGAAGTCAATCGTTTGTTATTACTCAATATGCTCGAACCTCTGGGCTTTAAGATTACTACGGCAGAAAACGGACAACAGGCGATCGAGCTGACTCAAAAACTAAAACCCGACTTAATCATTACTGATTTGGTAATGCCCGTGAAAAGTGGTTGGGAAGCTGTCCAGGAGATTCGTCAAATCCCAGGAATTCAGGATACACCTATCATTATCGTCTCCGCTAGCGTTTTAGAAGTCGATCGTCATAAGAGTCAACTTGCTGGATGTGATGCCTTTTTACCCAAACCGATAGACGAACAACAATTACTCTCATTGCTCCAAGAGTATTTACACTTGACCTGGATTTATGAGGATATAGACGAACATAACTCACCGCGACTGGTAACAACTGAATCCAGCACCGCTCTGAGTTTAATTGCCCCGCCTCCAGAAGAGATGGAAATACTCTACGAGCTAGCTATGCTAGGCAGCATGAAGAAAATTAGAGAAAGAGCTATTTATCTGGAGGAATTAGACGAACAATACGCTCCTCTTGCTGCCAAACTCCAAGAATTGGCTCAAGGTTTTCAAGAAAAGGCGATCGTTCATTTAATCGAACAATATCTGCAGTAAGCTGGTTTTCGTTCAAATCATAACTCCAAACTCCGAATTCTGAGGCACTTGCGGTGGGCGGTTGTACCGACATAAGCAAAGTGCCGAACCCGAAGGGCGAATTCCGAACTCCGAACTCTGATAGTTAAATTAGTCAAAATTATGGCTCAAGGTCATCAAATTGTGCGACAACCTCCCCTTAAAAACGGTATACCAATCTCGTTCTTATTAGTAATACCGTTTGTGCTGCAAATTTTTGCAGTTGTTGGTATAACTGGCTATTTATCTTTTCGTAATGGACAAAAAGTAGTTAAAGAGCTGGTTACGCAATTACAGGAAGAAGCAACCGATCGAGTTGAGCTACATTTAGATAATTATTTGGCAACTGCCACAGAGTTGACCAAAATTAACGTAGATGCCATTGAGTTAGAACTGGTAGATCTGCACGATCTCGAGACAGCAGGACGTTTTTTCTGGAAACAGCTACAGATATTTAAAGACGTAAAATATATTTCTTATCTCCTAGAAACAGGAGAATTTATTGGTGTCGGACTTTGGCCGAAAGATGGCAAAATTTATATTGATGAAATATCGGCAAAAACTAACTGGAAAAATCATAGTTATTTAGCCGACGAGCAGGGCAATCGCGCCGAGTTTGATGAGGCAACTGATTACGATCCTAAGTCAGAAAGTTGGTATGCAGAAACCATTAAAGCAGGTAAGCTAAATTGGTCCAAAATTTATCCTTGGGATGAATATCCTGGTGTTTTCTCTGTGGCTATTAGCCACCCGATTTATGACAGCGAACAAAATTTGGTAACTATCTTCGGTGTCGATCTAATTCTGACGGAAATTAGTAATTTTTTAGCAAATATCGACATTAGCCCTTCCTCCAAAGTGTTTATCATCGAGCGAGATGGATTAATTGTTGCTAGTTCGAGTTCGGAAAAACCCTACCAGATGGTTGATGAGGAAGCACAACGGCTCAATGTTCTTCAAAGTAGCGATTCCCTAATTAAAAAAATAGCTCAGTATTTAAGCCAACATTTCGGTGACTTCGATCGAATTAATAGCACTCAACAGCTTAACTTTGACATTGATGGCGATCGCTATTTTACTCGGATAACACCCTGGCAAGATGAACTGGGTTTAGATTGGCTGGTAGTGGTAGCCATGCCAGAATCGGATTTTATGAAGGAGATTAATGCCCATAATCGCACGACTATCTTACTCTGTCTCGCTTCACTATTAGTTGCCACTGGGTTAGGAATTATTACCTCCCATTGGATAACTAGCCCCATCCGTCGTTTAAGTAATGCTACCAAAGCGATCGCGGAAATTAACGATATCCTCGATCTCGCCAAAATCGAAGCTCGCAAACTAGAACTATATTTAACCGATATTCATCTCGCCAGGTTCCTTTCAGGTGTAGCAGGAATTATCAAAATGCGAGCCTTGGAAAAAGACATTTTATTTCAATACGAAGCTTCACTCGCTCTACCTACAGGTATTCAAGCCGATGAAAAAAGACTAAGGCAAGTCTTACTTAACTTACTCGGCAATGCCGTGAAATTTACTGACTACGGAACAGTCACTTTACAGGTGATTTCACTTGAGCAAGAACAATCAGAGAATGGCAGTTTAAAGCAAACTCTCAGGTTTGAAGTTCAAGATACAGGAGTAGGCATGAATCCCCAACAGCTAGCCAAAATCTTTCAACCCTTTGAACAAGTCGGAGATGTTAAACGCCGTGGGGCAGGAACGGGGTTGGGTTTAACCATTAGCAGACAATTAGTAGAACTGATGGGAGGTCAATTACAAGTTAGTAGCGAATTAGGTCGAGGTTCGACTTTCTGGTTTGAAGCTACTTTCCCTGTAGTAGAAGAAGTTAAAGCTCAAGATACCTTAACCGAACAGAGAAGAATAGTTGGTTATCAAGGCGAACGACGACAGATTTTGGTAGTGGATGACAAACAAGAGAATCGTCTGGTCTTACAAAATATGCTCGAACCGTTAGGTTTCGAGATAACTCTAGGAGAAGATGGTCAACAAGAAATTGAACTGGCACGGCAAATCCAACCAGACTGCATCTTGACCGATTTAGTCATGCCAGTTAAAACAGGATTTGAAGCAGTTAAAGCAATTCGTAATCTACCTGAACTAAAAGAAGTAATTATAATCGCTATTTCTGCCAGTGTGCTGGATATGGATCGGGAAAAAAGTAAGATGTTTGGTTGTAATTCCTTTTTACCCAAACCAGTAGAGGAGACAAAATTACTGGCACTGTTACAAGAATATTTACAGTTAGATTGGATTTATGAGGAGGTAGAAGAAGAAGATGCTTCTCATCTAGTAACAACTGAATTAAGCACTAATCAAACCTTAGTCGCTCCACCCCCAGAAGAGCTGGAAATCCTCTACGAACTAGCCATGCTGGGCAGCATGAAGCAAATTAGGGAAAGAGCAATCTATCTGGAGGAATTAGACGAACAATATGGTCCTTTGGCAGCAAAACTTAAAGATTTAGCTGGTGGTTTTCAGGAAAAAGCGATTGTTAATTTAATCGAACAGTATTTAGTGTGACATCCTCCTGCGATAAATCGCAGGCTTCCTTACCTCGCGATAAGGCATTCCTGCACCACGCCACTTACCTAGAATCATGACAGCTATCACAATCCCCCGACAGACCGACTTTACAGGCAATTTCTTTCCCCGTGAGTCCCACGGTACTAACGGACATCTCACGTTTTTGAGGAGATCTCAAAAACCTTGTCCTTACGTATTTGGAATACTCAAACATCTATGTACGCTTGAGATTTTACCGACAAAACTATTTTGTCGAACCTCATATCTCAAATTGTCAAGGTGCTTTGCTTTGTACGAGGTTACAGCAATTTTAGCTAGATTTTACGTACAAAATTATTCTACAACGCTTAGAGTCTTTGATATATGAAGATTTTCGGTTTAAAGTGTAAAGTTCGATTCATCCCACCGATGAATCGGGGGACTTCTCTCACGTCAAGTTAAAACATCTTTTAATTAATTCAATCATGCTACTAAAAGGTTATCAAAATATTATTAAAATTAATACAACTGCGGATTCTCTAATTTATCGAGGCATTAGAGAACGAGATAATACTTCTGTAGTTCTAAAAGTAACTAAAGATGATTATCCTGCACCAGAAATAATTGTTCGTCATCAAAAAGAATATGAAATTACTCGTTATATTAATGCAGAAGAAGTAATTAAAGTCTATGAATTAAAGTCATGGGTTCATAGATTGGTAATAGTATTAGAAGACTTTCAAGGTGAATCTTTAAAAGCTCTATCAGAACAAAAAAAGTTTGAACTCGAAGAAATTCTCTCCATTATCCTCAAAATCAATGATGGTCTAGCTGCAATTCATCAAGCTAAAGTCATTCATAAAGATATTAAACCCAGTAATATTCTGTTAAATCGAGTAACTGGAGCGTTAAAGATTATTGATTTTGGCATTGCTACCAGCTTGTTAAAAGAAAACCCCACCCTGCAACATCCCAATGCTTTAGAAGGGACTTTAACCTATATATCTCCCGAACAAACAGGGAGAATGAATCGTACCTTAGACTATCGTACTGATTTTTATTCATTAGGGGTGACTTTTTACGAACTGTTAACGCAAAAATTGCCTTTCAGTTCCTCAGGAGCAATGGAGTTAATTTACTCCCATCTGGCACAAAAACCTATTCCTCCCCATAAAATAGATCCTGCTATTCCCTCAGTAGTCTCTAGGATAGTCATGAAACTGATGGCGAAAAATGCCGAAGATCGCTATCAAAGTTCGTTGGGATTGAAACACGATCTCGAACAATGTTTGATTCAATTAACCAGTAAAGGTTCGATCGCTGAATTTGAATTAGGAACAAGAGATCTTAGCGATCGCTTTTTGCTGCCTGAAAAGTTATATGGTAGAGAATCAGAAGTACAAACCCTATTAGCTAGTTTTGAACGAGTCGCCCGGGGAAGTTCGGAAATTATTCTAGTAGCAGGATTCTCTGGCATCGGTAAAACTGCGGTAATTAATGAAATATATAAACCAATTACTCGTCAGCAGGGTTATTTCATCAAAGGTAAATTCGATCAATTCAATTGCAACATTCCTTTTCGTGTCTTTGTGCAAGCTTTTCGCAGCTTAATCGAGCAATTACTCAGTGAATCTGATGCCCAGTTAGCCCAGTGGAAGCAAAAAATTCTGGCAGCAGTCGGTGAAAATGGGCAAGTTATTATTGATGTCATCCCCGAACTAGAAAATATTATCGGTCAACAGCCTTCTGTGACGGAACTATCGGGAAGTACTGCTCGAGAACGCTTTAACCGAGTTTTTGGCAAGTTTGTGCGGGTATTTACAACCAAAGAACATCCTTTGGTGATTTTTTTGGATGATTTGCAGTGGGCAGATTTGGCATCACTCAATCTGATGAAATTACTGCTGAATGAGTCGGAACAGGGCTATTTATTGGTTTTGGGAGCATATCGAGATAACGAAGTGTTTGCTGCTCATCCGTTGATGCTAACTCTCAAAGAAATTGCTCAACAGGGAGTAGATATTAACACTTTAACTTTGACTCCTCTCAATGAGTCGAACATCAATCATTTAGTTGCTGACACTTTACTCTGTTCGACAGAAAATGCCAAGTCTTTATCGGCATTAATTTTTAAAAATACACGGGGTAATCCTTTTTTTGCTACCCAGTTTTTAAAAGGATTACATGAGGAGGGTTGTCTTCAATTCGATCCCGAACTGAGATTCTGGCAATACAATTTATCCCAAGTGCTTCAGCTAGAACTTAGCGACGATGTAGTGAAATTTATGCTGACTCGGTTACAAAAATTACCAGCAGCTACTCAAGAAGTGTTGAAGCTGGCTGCTTGTATTGGGAATCGTTTTGATTTGGCAACTCTAACATTAGTCTGCGATCTGCCTCAACCAGAAGTAACTGAGAATTTATGGCAAGGGATTAAAGAAGGGCTTTTAATATTAGAAAGTCAAACTCATCATTCATTTCAGAGTGCAGACAAAGAAGACGATCGAAGTGTTACTGTTTCAGCTAGCTATCACTTTTTACACGATCGCATTCAACAAGCTGCATATTCACTGATTTCCGATAATCAAAAGGCAGGGGTTCATTATCGCATTGGGCGATTGCTGCTTCAGAAAATACCATCGAGCGATCGAGAAGAGCGAATCTTCGAGTTAGTAGCTCAATTGAATTATGGGATAATTTTCATCGCACAACAAACCGAACGGGATGAACTCGCTCATCTCAATCTGATTGCTGCTCGGAAAGCTAGAAGTACCACTGCCTATAGAGCAGGTCTTAATTATGTCAGCAACGGATTATCTTTACTGGGTAATAATAAATGGCAGCGTAACTATGAAATGAGTCTATCTTTCCATGACTTAGGGGTTGAATTAGCATCCTTATGTGGTGAGTTGGAAGTAATGGAGCAGTTCATTCAAACAATTTCGGTTGAGGCACATTCTATTCTGGATCGGGTAGCAAGTTGTCGAATTCAAATATATACCTACACCTCCCAGAATAGCGTTACCCAAGCTGTTGCCATTGGTCGAGATATCTTGGAAAAACTGGGCATTAAAATTAGCGATCGCAGCTTAATGGAGCAACTCAAAAGTATCGCTGCTGAGATTAAAAACTTACTAGACAATCGAGAGATTGAAGATTTAATCGAAGCAGATGTGATGACTGATGCCTGGCAAATTTCCAAAGTACAAATATTAAACAATCTAATTCCTGCTGCTAGGTTATCTGGCTCCCCTATTTGTCTGATCTTTATTGCTTTAGCAACTAAGTTATCAATTCAATACGGTAATATTGCCGATTCAGCTACTAGCTATGCTTTTTATGCCTATATTGCTGTTAATATCTTCAGAAATATCGATGCAGGTATTAGTTTTGGCGAGTTAGCAGTTCGGGTCATGGAGCGTTTCCATGCTCGACATCTCCAGCCTGAAATTGCCTATATGCAAGGATTTTACTTGTCTCATCGCACAACTCATTTGCGAGAAACTTTACTTCCTTTGCAAACAGCTTACATTGTTGGTTTAGAAGTGGGAAGTCTGGAATTTGCGGGATATGTTGCTAGCGCATTTTGCTTTCATTCTTTTTGGGCTGGTAAACCTCTGGCAGATTTAGAACCAGAAATTCGTGCCTATTATGCTGCGCTCAAAAAGTTAAACCACAAGACTGGTAAAAATTGGTGTGGAATTTGTTTACAGGTAATTCTCAACTTACTAGACCGCGCTGAAGATAAATTACAGTTGTCTGGGGAAGTTATTGATGAGCGGGAACTCCTACCACAACTTCTTAAATCCCCAGATTGGATGGGTGTCTACCAGATACAGATTCACAAATTATATCTTGCTTACATATTTAACGATCTCGGCTCTATTCATAATTATCAGGAACAAATAGCAGCTATATTGAATTCGGTACAGGGTAACTTTAGTATTGCTGCTTATTATTTTTATACTTCCCTAGCAGCGATCGCCATAGCCAAAAGAGAGTCGGCAAATCTAGGGGAAGTCTTGCAACAAGTAAAAGAGAATCAAGAGCAACTACAAAGAGATTGGGTCAGCTATTCACCTCAAAATCATCGACACAAGTGGCAGTTGGTGGAAGCAGAAGTTGCGGGTTTAGTGGGCAAAAAAGCTCAAGCTATCGAACTCTACGATAAAGCGATCGCTGGAGCGAAAGCCAATCAATACCTTCAGGAAGAAGCTCTGGCTAACGAACTAGCTACCAAATTCTATCTTGATTGGGGTAAAGTAAAAATAGCTGCGGTTTATTTGCAAGAAGCCTATTATTGCTATACCCGTTGGGGTGCTAAAGCAAAAACTAATGATTTAGAAAAGCGTTATCCCGATCTACTTCGTTCTCTTGTTCCCCAGAAAACGCCTACTTTTAATCCTTTAGCAACTTTGGCAACCTTTTCAACTGGCAATTTATCGAGTCACGACTTCTCCCAAACCAGTCAAAATTCAAGTTTTAGTCTCAATACTGCTCTTGATTTTGCAGCCATACTCAAAGCAGCTCAAGCTATTACAAAAACCATCGAACTGGATGAACTACTGCGCCAATTATGCCAGATTATTTTACGAAACTCTGGTGGCGATCGCTGTATTTTAATTCTGCCTGAAGCTTGTCAAGAATGGTGCGTTAGAGCGCTCGCTACACCGCAAACTATGTTAATTTGTGGGGAACTGCTCGCAGAAAATCCCCATGTTCCCGTGAAGTTAATCCAATATGTTAAAAACACCCAAAAAGTCATCCTGGTAGATAATCTGCAAACCAAATTACCCATCATTGATGATTATCTGCTTCAGCAACAGCCTCAAAGCATTGCTTGTTTCCCTCTTTTCTATCAAGAAAGATTAAATGGCATCTTGTATTTGCACTCATCAGCTACTAGTGGTGTTTTTTCCCCAGAGAGAATTGTAGTGCTAAATTTTCTCTGTAGCCAGGCAGCGATATCTTTAGAACACGCCAGCTTATATCATCAATTAGAGAACTATTCTCAAACCCTGGAACAACGGGTTCGAGAGCGCACAGAAGAATTACAACAGGCAAAAGAAAAAGCCGAAGTAGCCAGTCAAGCCAAAAGCGAATTTCTCTCTAGTATGAGCCACGAACTAAGAACCCCCCTCAACGGCATCCTGGGTTACACTCAAATTCTCCGA
>JAAUYH010214474.1_pt1 | contig 12847 bp, 9 predicted proteins | sample 7278061 | NCBI WGS metagenome assembly JAAUYH01 (sample SAMN14350203, study PRJNA611818) | marine sediment metagenome | isolation source: surface marine sediment (0.6m) | place: French Polynesia: Moorea | collected 2018-08
CAGTCCGTAGGTCTGTTTGAATCGAATCGTGGGAAAGGTCTCGTTCAGCGCCATGAGGGTGCTGATGATATCGGGCATTTACCGCGATTACGATCTCCGCTCCTTAGAGATCATCACGTACGGCACAGAACCCATGCCCATCAGCACCCTCATGGCGCTGAACGAGACCTTTCCCACGATTCGATTCAAACAGACCTACGGACTGTCGGAAATCGGCATCCCCAAAACCCATTCGCGCGACTCGGATTCGCTGTGGTTCAAAATTGTCGGCGACGATATTGAATCCAAGATCGTAGGGGGCATCCTATGGGTGCGGGCCGAATCGGCCATGCTGGGCTATCTCAACGCAGAATCCCCGTTTGACGAAGACGGTTGGTTTAACACCGGAGATCAAGTGGTGACCGACGGCGAGTATATTCGCGTACTCGGACGTGCCTCAGAGATCATCAACGTCGGTGGCGAAAAAGTCTATCCCGCCGAAGTAGAAGATGTGCTGCTACAGATGGAGAATATTAAAGAAGTCGTGGTAAGCGGCAAGGCCAACCCCATCACGGGCAACGTCGTTATGGCACGGGCCACGTTGGGCGAACCCGAGGATGTATTCATGCTCCACAAGCGGGTCCGCGCGTTCTGCCAAGATCGCCTAGCTTCGTACAAGATTCCGGTATTTATTGAAATCGCGCAAGAGTCGCTACACAACGCACGCTTCAAGAAACAGAGGGTATGACATGAGTGCTGCAGCAACCAAGACCGACGATCGCCTCGCCGCAAAATCCAATAGCAAACGTGCCCAAACCCACCGCGGCAGGGCGAGGGGAAGCAACCCTCGGGCACACGATCGCCAGCTCATGCTGGAGCGCAGGCGCCGGCAAAAAGGGGTCGAAACCCTGGCAAAGTCGATATTTCAAGGCCTTGCCAACCAGGGCTACGACCAAGAACACGTCATGCAACTGGTCAACGAGCTGCTAGACTTGCTATCAAACGAAATGGCGAGCAAATCCAAAGCCACCTGACTGGTCCTACTGCTCCGCAACACTTCGGAGCATGGGGCGTTAGCCCTATAGGGAGTCAGCAAGTTCGCCAGTGGCTCGCCGCAGGCGGATGTGAGAGCGCCAGCGATCCACCTGCGCAATGTCGCGCCTCGTGCGACGGTCCAGCACTATGGCCTCGGCTTCGAGTAAATCGCTCACGGTCTCGCGCCCGGCACGATAGCGCTCGGCGGTCACCCGCAGCGCTTCGTCAGCCTGATCCACGGCCTTGCTCGCGACCGCCAATTCACCGACAGCGATTTGATAGTCCGCGAGTGCACTCTGCACTTCGACTGCCACGCCAAGCGCGGCATCACGCAACTCATGGGCCAAAGCGGCCCGCTGTGCGGCAAGTGTTTGCGAGCGAGCAAAGCGGGTGCCCGCGGCCACGGGCGTCCAGCGCAAGTGCACCATGGCCTGGAAAAAGTAGTCTTGATCGTATGCCGCACCGTCGTCATAAATCCATGCCCCCTGCGCTTCCACCCGAGGAATCCACTCAGCCCATACCCCCGACCGGCGCTTGTCAGTAGCCCGTACTTGCGCTGAAAGGGCCCGCAAGTCCTGTCGACGTCTTTGCGACTGTGCGAGCAGCTGATCGACGGCGGCTGTGGAAGTTGGTGCCGGCGGCGGACTAGAGGCGGCATCGAAGCGGACGTCGATGTCACCATCACTGCCGATGGCGCGAGCGAGCGCCGCTGTAGCCACTCGGCGACGGCTATCGATGACCAAGAGTCCCTGCCTGGCATCGTCCAGGGCCAATCCCACGCGCAGTCGATCTCGCTGCAGCGTACGCCCCACTTGGGTGAGGGTGTCGAGGTCGGCCAACCGGCTTTGCAAACTGGCGATCAGCGCCTCCGTCGCCGCACGGCGGGCGTCGAGGGCCACGATGTCGAGGAAGAGTTCGGCCGCTTCGGCCGCTAGGACATCGCGCGTGCGCGCGGCCGAAAGCGCAGCCGCACGGGCATCTTGACGTGCTGCTGGCGCCGTGTACAGCAGGCGACCGGCATCGACAATGGGCTGCACAATGGCCACAGTCGCGGTACGGTTATCGCGGGCGACGAGCTCTAGATCGCCGATGGGCGTGCTCTGGATAAGAGCCTCATCGCGCACTGTCACGGCGGCAGAGATGTCGACGACGGGCAGAAATGCTTGCCGAGACTCGATGCGGGCCGCCCCCTCCGCAGCGCGTGCCCGAGATTCGGCCGCGCGCACTGCCGGACGCTGGCTCGCGCGCTGTATGACATCAGCTAAATCGAGGGTATCGGCAACCGCTGACGCCGGCACGAGTGCACCAAGACAGGCCGACAGCAGGATCCACGTCGACAAACCGCTGGACTTGGCCTCTGTGGAGCGAGAGCCCGTCGGGCGAGAGTATGGAGATACGCAAGGCAATTTGGTTGTTCCCGTTCTAGGTGTAGACACCGCTAGCTCTCTCCCAACTGACCAATCGCATGTCCGGTGGTCGCCCGATGGTCGCGAAATAGTAACGAATACAGTGCCGGTACTACCAACAGCGTCAGCGCCGTCGACGCGATGAGACCGGCGATCATGGCAAACGCCATCGGCGGCCATAGCTGCGAATCCGAAATAGCTAAGGGAACCAGTCCAGCAACCGTCGTCGCCGTCGTCAGCAAAATAGGACGGGTACGCAGTGTCACGGCCGCCGACAGCGCATCGGCTACAGGCACGCCCTGCTCCCGTTGGCTATCGACAACACTGAGTAGCACGATCGCATTATTGACGACCACGCCGATCAAGGCAAAGGTGCCCAGAAGAGACATAAAGCCAAAGGGTTGGCCGCCGAGCAGAAGGCCGGGCACAATGCCGGTGGCCGCGAGCGGGACCGTGCTGAGGATGATAGCCAGACGGCGAAATGAGTTGAACTCGACAAGGACAAAGAACAGCAGCAAGATAGCGCCGAGGGGGGCCGCCTTGGCCAATGCGATGTTGGCATCGCCAGCGCCTTCGGCAGCGCCGCCAATCTCCCAGCTCACACCGGCATTGGCGTGGAACATTCCGGCCAATGGTGGACTGTCAAGGTGCGGCAGCAACCGTCCGAGCACTTCGCTATAGGTGACGCCGCGGCTCAATTGCGCCGATACCGTAATCATGCGCTCTTGATTGCGCCGATGAATGGCTGCAGGGCGCCATTCGACGCCGACTTTGGCCACGTGTGATAGCGGGATGAGGCCACCGTCGGGCGCGGCCAGCTCTACCGTGCTCAGGCGCTCTGCGCCGACATATTCTCCGTGGCTTGAACGGACGAGGATGGGCACCGGATCATCGCCCGAACGCAGGTCGCCCACCGGCAAGCCGCGGGTTTGCTCAAGCAGCGCCAGTGCCACATCGCGCCGTGACAGACCGTGACGTGCGGCGGCGGCGTCATCGACATCGAAGGTAAAGGTCGGGCGGCCAATACCGAGATCATGGCGGACATTGACGGCACCGTCTATGGTGCGCAGTGTGCCGATGACGGCTTCTGCCGCGCGATGGAGGTCACCGAGATCATCGCCGCGCAATCGTATTTCGATCGGGGCATCCAGCGGGGGGCCTTGGGCCAGTACCCGGGGAATGACTTCGACAACTGGCAGTTCCGTGCGCACCCCATGCCGCAAGTCGGCAATCACTTGGTCGATATCGTGGCGGCTCTCGGTCTCGACCACCAGGTTGGCAAAGTGGGGACTACGTGGCCGAATGGGAACGTTATAATAGAATCTCGGTGCCGACCGACCGACAAATGCACTCACGTTGCGTACAGCGGGATGTGCCAGCATCATACGTTCGACGGTTCGCGACGCGTCGGAGGTCTGCTGCAAATGCGACCCCTCAGCGAGAATCAATTCGACGACAAATTGGTTGCGATCGGCCTCGGGAAAAAATTGCTGCCCGATGAAGCTGGCCATCAGTCCCGATAGCAAGATAGCACAGACTGCGCCGAGGATGATTTTTCGTGGATGTTGCGGCGCCAGGCGCGACAGCCATACGGCAAAGGCAGAGAAGCGCGAAGATTGCTCACTCTCTCGTGTACGCGGCCGGAGAAATAGAGCCGATAGCACTGGCGTCACCGTCACCGCAAAGATGTAACTCAGCACCATGGTCAGAATGGCGACTTGGGGAATCGCTCGGGTAAAGTCCCCGGTCGCGCCTTCAGAGGCGTACATCGGTACAAATGCGGCAACGGTCGTGCCCGTGGCAGTTGCTAGGGGAAAGGCCAATTCACGGATGGCCTTCATCGCCGCCGATATGCGATTGTAGCCCTGCTCTAGACGCTGCTGGGCACTCTCCGCCACGACAATCGCGTTATCGACGAGAAGACCCAAGGCCAAGATCAGGGCCGCCACCGACATTTGGTGCAAAACACCACCACTAAATGCAAAGAGCGCCAGCGACGATAGCGCCACGAGCGGCACCACCGCGGCGACAACAAAGCCCAGTCGCACGCCCATGACCACGACCAGAATGCAAGCAACGATAGAGATGCCGACGAGGAGAGAGCTACCTAGGTCGGATAGGCGCTGATCGACATAATCGGGCTGAAAACTGATTTCGCTAATATTCAGCGGCGCGAGCTCGGCGCGGACCTCATCAATGGCGGCGCGAATGTCGCGCCCTATGGCGACCACGTCACTGCCCTCTTGCACAATCACGCTCACGGCCACACCACGTTCACCGTTGTAGCGCATGAGCTCGGGACGCGGTTCTTCGGCCCCATAGCGCACGTCGGTCAAATCCCCAAGGGCCACCGACGCCCCCGATGGCAGAGTCACGGCGGTTTGCCGTAAATCGGCCAGCGAGGAAAATTCGCTGCGGGGATTGAGGGTGGCACTTTGTTCACCAAGCTTGATCGACCCCGCAGGCAATGTTTGATTGCGCGCTCCAAGTTGTTGGGCGAGCGCTTGCGGCGAAATGCCGATCCTTCTCGCCAGGGCGTCATCGTATTCGATCGTCACTTGCCGGCCAGGATCGCCGATGAGGCGCACTTCTGAGACGCCCTCGATCCGGGCAATGGCGCCCTCGACCATCTCTGCCCCTCGGAGGAGCTGCATGGGATCGACCGAACCGCTGACCACGAGGACGATGGCCTCCTGATCGCCAATGAGGCGGGTATCGAGTTCATAGCGGCCAACACCGTCGGGAAACTCCCCTCTGGCATCGGCGAGTGCGTCTTCGACCCGCTCCCACGCCATCTCCACTTCGATGATATCGTCGCGCAGTTCCATCACCACGATGGCCACATCGGCCCGCGACGTCGATTCCACAAAGTTGATTTCTGAGACTTCGAGCACGTGCTCTTCGATGGGGTCGACTACCAGCCGCTCCATGGTCTCGGCGTCGGCACCGGGAAACGGCACCACCACCAAACCGTAACGATTGGGGATACGCGGGTCTTCTTCCCGCGGCATAAACATCCACGCGACCAGACCGGCTATGGCCAAAAATAGGGTCGTCGCCAAAATAACGCGCCCGCGCGCGATCACCATAAGCGCAACACGTTCGCCCCAAGTCATTGCACGACCTCCACCCGTTCACCAGTAATGAGACTGGAGTGGCCTTCAACGACGATCAAATCTCCCGGCACCAGTTCTCCGCGCACGCTCACCGCATCGTTGAGAAGGACGTCGACATCGACAAGCACTTGTTCGGCACGACCAGCCGCCACGCGATACACGTAAGGCCGCTGCCCGCCCGGATCAACGACGGCCGCGATGGGCACGGCGGTGGTGTTGACCACGCCGGTGTCGATGGTAACTTCCGCCGTCAAGCCGGGAACGATGGGCACGCTGGCGTGGTTGCCTATCACAGAATCAGCAGCAGGATCCGTGGCAGTCCCAGGATTGGGCCCAGTATCAGGATCAATGGCAACAATCACAGGAAACAGGCGTCCGCGCCCCACCGTGGCTCGGCCGATGGAGTCAATAACGCCCGAAAAACTGCCCTTGCCCACGAGGGGCAGAGATACGCTGACCTCTGCCCCCGCGCGGAGCCGGGCCCTGGCAGATTCGGGAACTTCGATCTCTACTTCCAGACGATCTTCACCGCTGAGCACAACGACGGGCATGCCGGGGCGGACAAATTCTCCCGGCTCCATCATCACGGCGGACACGGTCCCGGCAAAGGGCGCCAACAGGCGTGACTCTTCGACCAAGCGCCTGGCTTCTGCCAACTGAACCCGAGCTGCATCGGCGGCAGCGAGGGCAGAGTTTCGCCCGGCGCGCACTTTCTCCGCCTCTTCGCGGCCGGCGGCGTTGGACTTGAGCAGACGTCGCACCCGGGCGTTATCGCGCTTCATCTGGGCCAGTCTGGCTCCGGCGTCACGCAATTGGGCGCGCGCTGCGAGGACTGCATTGCGAAAGGGCTGAATATCGAGATGGGCCATTTCTTGACCTTGCCGGACACGGTCGCCGATGTTGACGACTCTGCCCTCAAGGCGCCCTCCCACGGTGAACGACAGCTGCGCGCGTTTTTCGGCCCGCACAATGCCCGAGAACCGCATGGTCTGCGACAAGGCCCGCTCAGCGACCGGCATCACCTTGACCGCGCGGACATTGTCCTGCTGTGCAGCGATAGCGGAACCGCTCACCGGTGGTTCGCTCGGTAGCGATATCGCCCCTATGTCAGAGGCAGTGGCAGATTGTTCGTTCGCCCCGCCGGCCATTTGCGCCGATTTACCAAAGGTCGCCATCGTGCGCGGCTCCTCACGCGATGCTGGCACTGCCTCCGGCGACACGTCATCCGGCTCATTTATGCCCATTAAAGAGCCCGCCATGGCGTAGTACGTAACCACTCCCATGGCCGCGGACAGCACAACCAGACCCGCCGTAATGTAGGCGAATCCGCGTCTCTGGGCCGCCGGTGGCTTCGCCGGCTGTTCCCCAGGCGGCCCAGCAGACGATAGAGGTAGATGGAGTGGCCTTGATCTTGGCACCCTTTTTTCCACTGGATAAACCGGTGTAGGCTCGACCGGTGTAGGATCAAGCGATGTAAGCTCGACCGGTGCAGTCGGAATGGCCGGCGTCGTGACTAGAGTGGCCAACATGCCGTCACTATCGACCGTGTCAAACAGCGGATCGCGGACCGCTTTGTTCGACCCTAATGAGGACGGTGATGAGGGCGGTCGGAGTTGGAGGATGCGAGTGCGCGCTTGGCGCCGAGTCATTGGGGGTTTGTGGTGGCCGTCATGAATACTCATATATTGAGCTAGAAGCAGGAAAGGGGCCAACCGGGAAGCATACATTATTTCAGTGAGTTAACTCGGATCAGCGCTATTCCCGAGCAAATGAGGCGGAGACTCTACACTCCGTATGTTGTGGGGCATGAGACCCCCCAAACGCCCTCAAACGCATTCTTTGTCCGCGCGTGGTGTGAGCAGGATGAGCTGCGCACGACTGTCCGAGAACTATTCTAGAGGGATCGTCATACTGCTCGGCTGACCATTGTAGCGAATGCTGGCTTTTTCAAATGGAGGTGGCCCAAACGTACCGGCTTTGGCACCGTTGGAAAACCCATAGCGCTCCTTGGGAATGCCGAGCAAGTTGCGGTCGACCTTGCCATTCTTGTTTTTGTCGTGGGCAACAGCCACAGCGACATCCCCGCCGGGAACTCCAGTGAGCCGGCAACGTGCGCGTTTATCCTTGATGGTCGCTCGCGCGACGGCGACATGCTCGCCCCATGGAAACGCCTTTTTCTTGACAAAAGCTTTGCACAGGGCTTGCCCTTTGTCAGAGTCGAAGCCCAAGATGGTCACATTGATGGTGTTGCCGCTATCTTGACCCGCTTGTTCAGCCGATACGGGAGAGCCCCCGCTCATCACAACGGCGGTGAGTGAGGCGGCCAATACCAGGCTCGTTTTTCTGAGGACGTTTCTCGGGGCTGTAGCAATCATAATGAAATGTCTCCTTATTTCGTTGTAATAAATTGATAAGAGTAGAGAGATAAAGCCAAGGGGATCGGCTGAAGAGATACATCAGCCAAATAAGCCAAAGAGTTAAGCCAAAAAGTCAAAAAGAGATCCGATAGAGCCAATAGGCATAATGCGAGCAGACGGGGCACGGGCTCGCCGCCGCGCCAGCGTCGTTGGTCCATTGCCATCAAGATGGTTGCAATGTCATAGAGCAGGAATGGTGCCAATGTAGGACAAATCGTTATTTCAAGCAGTTAGCCCCCATAGCCCGCGCTCAAGGGCCAAATGCGTGGAGACTCAAGACATGGGAGCAATGAGGCCATTCGCCCCCGCCCCCTTCGTCGGTCGGCGATCGCTGCCACCCACTGCTAGCCTCGGGCAGTCCGCTGCCCGTGGCGATGCTTGCTCAGCACCACGGCATTCGCGTTATGATGGGGGCAACTATGACTCTCGACCAATTGCGCAACGAGCTCCAAGCCATCGATCGCGATATTCTCGCCCTCATCGCCCGACGCCAGCATCTCTCGAGTGAAATCGGCCGCATCAAACGCGATGCTGGTGTCCCGACTCGCGACTATCGCCAAGAGCGCGCTGTGATTCAGCGCGCTCGCAAACAGGCCGAGGAACACAAGCTATCGCCGGATTTGGCCGAGGAACTCACACTTCTGCTCATCCGTTCCTCACTCACAGTGCAAGAGCGCGATCGCGTCGCCGCCCATGGTCAAGGCTCGGGGAAACGCGTGCTCATTATCGGCGGCTGCGGCGGCATGGGGCGCTGGTTTGCCCAGTTCCTCGGCTCGCAGGAGTATCGGGTCGAAATCGCCGATCCTACATCACCGCCGCCAGAGATCGATGAGCTGCCCTATATTGACGATTTTCGCGATACCGAACTCGATCACGATATTATTATCGTATCGACCCCCATCGGTATCACCAACCAGATCCTCCACGAACTGGCCGAACGCCGCCCCAAGGGCTTGGTCTTCGATGTGGGTTCGCTCAAAACCCCACTGCGCACCGGCCTCGCAGCCCTAATCGAAGCCGGCGTCAACGCCACCTCACTCCATCCGATGTTTGGCCCAAGCACTGAGCTTTTGAGCAGACGCCACGTCATCTTTGTCGATATTGGCAATCCCAGCGCAGTCGAAGAGGCCCGGGCACTTTTTGGCTCCAGCATGGCCACCAGCGTGGACATGGATTTGGACAGCCACGATCGCATCATCGCCTATGTTCTAGGCCTATCCCATGCGGTCAATATCGCCTTTTACACCGCCCTGGCCGAGAGCGGCGAGACCGCTCCCAAATTGGCAGAAATGTCGAGTACAACCTTCGATGCGCAACTCGAAGTGGCACAGGCTGTTGCCGGCGAAAGTCCACAACTATACTTTGAAATTCAGGCCCTCAACGACTATGGCACCGAGTCTCTAAGCGCGCTTCTGTACGCGGTGGAACGGGTGCGCTCGGTGGTGCGTGCCGGAGATAATGAAGGCTTTGCCAGTCTGATGAACAAAGGCCGTTCGTATTTAGCTGGGCGTCGAAAAGAGGAAACCCCACAGTGAACCTTCTATCGCAGACCCAGGGACTGCACTTCTCCGCGCCTCTGCCATCCAAGCTCTTCGCCGTAGAGCAACGCTTCGAAGCTCCCGTCATCAATGATATCGCAGCAGCAACCAGCGCCGCCGTCGCCGAAGCCCGTCTCATCGAACGCATACGCAAACCCGGCGCCAGTGTGGCCATCGGCGTAGGCAGTCGCGGCATCAGCAATATCGTCGCCATTCTGCGCACCGTGGTGACCGAGTTGCGGGCGGCCGGTCTATCTCCGTTTATTACCCCCGCCATGGGCAGTCACGGCGCCGCTACTGCAGAGGGACAGATTGCGGTGCTGAAAAACCTCGGCATCAGCGAGGAGAGCGTAGACGCTGAGGTGCGTGCCACCATGGAGGTCAAACAAATCGGCCAGCTCCCAGGCGGAGGACCTCCGCTATTCCAGGATCTCGTGTCTGCCGCCGCTGGTTACACCATTCTGGTCAATCGAATTAAGCCCCACACCAGCTTTCGCAGCACAGTGGAAAGTGGCCTGGCAAAGATGGCCGCCATCGGCATCGGCAAGCAGCGCGGCGCCGAAGTAATGCACAGCATGGGGGTTGAGGGACTGCGCCGCCATCTGGCACCCGCGGCCCGGATCTATCAACAACAGAGCAACCTGATTGGCGGCGTGGCAATAGTGGAAAACGCCTACCATCAAACCGCCATCATCGCCGGATTGACCGCCGACGAGGTGGGCGGCACACGCGAGAGTCAATTGCTCAAGCGCGCCAAAGCCCTCATGCCCAGTCTGCCATTTACCGATATCGACGTGCTCGTCGTTCGCGAAATGGGCAAAAATATCAGCGGCACCGGCATGGATACCAATATCATCAATCGGCTCAATATCCCGGGCCAGCCTGATCCCGATACGCCGCCCCACATCACTATCATTGCCGTACTCGATTTGAGCGCCGAGACCCATGGCAATTGCACCGGACTGGGCCTCGCCAATGTCACAACGGCTCGCCTGGTACAGAAAATCGACTGGGCAGCTTTTTATACTAACGCCTTGACGTCGGGTATCCTCAACATGGCCCGGGCCAGCCTGCCCATCACCATGGCCGACGACGAGCGCGCCATCCAGGCCGCAGTGCGCGGATGCGGCCGGGCCGACCAAGAAGATGCCCGCGTGGTCTTTGTGCAAAATACCCTCGCGCTGGACCGCTTGTGGATCAGTCCCAGCCTGCGCCGGGCCGCAAACGAGCATCCCGCGCTGAAAATCACGGGCGAAGCCGCGCTCGAATTTGCCTCCGCCGGCACCATGCTCAGCCCCTGGTCAATGTCGGCCACACATGCATAGCGACACGGGTTGGGGCCATTGGCGCCGGCATCATCGGCGTTTGTCTGTGTGCTCGGCAACTCCGGTAGCTGTCTGCCCAAAGAGAATCGACTTGGCCTTATCGTCCACGGTCGGCTTGCTGTTGACTTCGGACGAAATCTCATAGCAGCGGACAATGGCCGGGCGCTCCGAGAGCTCTTGATACCAGCGCTGTAGGTTGGGAAAATCTGCCAGCGATTGCGATTGTCGTTTGTGCGAGCGAATCCAGGGATAGCAAGCCATGTCGGCGATGGAATATATGCCGCCCACGTAGGCGTGCTCGGCCAAGTGGCGGTCAAGCACCCCGTAGAGCCGGTTGGTCTCGTCGATGTAGCGCTTGGTGGCGTAGGGAATCCGCTCGGGAGCATAATGGGCAAAATGATGGTTCTGCCCCGCCATCGGACCGAGACCCGCCATTTGCCACATGAGCCATTGGTTGACCAGCATCCGCTCGCGCAGGGTTACGCCAGCAAAACGTCCGGTCTTTTCCGCTAGGTAGAGCAAAATCGCGCCCGATTCGAACACCGAGAGCGGCTCACCGTCGTCCGCCGGATCGCGATCGACAATGGCCGGAATGCGGTTATTGGGGCTAATCGCGAGGAAATCCGGCTCGAACTGCTGCCCGGCGGAAATATTCACCGGCTCGATCCGATATGGAAGACCCGCTTCCTCAAGAAATATCACAATCTTATGCCCATTCGGCGTGGTCCAATAGTAGAGATCGATCATAACGGCCTTCTTCTATAGTTCGTGGCAGGGGTCTCAGCAAGCGCCGCTTAGTCCCTCGGCCGGACCAGACCTTTCCCCACCGAACATTTGAGCAGATATCACAAAGCTGGTCTGGCACTCGATCCTCCACTAGTCCTGCTGCTCCGAAGTTCGTCAGGGGATGTTTTTGTCGTCCAGGGCGTCGGCAGCAAGGCACGAGGAGGGCGCTGGGTGGGCCCCAGCAACCGACGAGTAACGCGGCTGCCGGCGCCCTGGCGGCTAAAACCCCCGACGAATTTTGGAGTAGTAGGACTAGATCGCACGGGGCGGCATTGACGCGGGATGGGACATGTTGCCGCCGAACGCCGCCCGCGGACGACAGACCATTCCGCGCCAGCCCACCCGAGGCAAAAGACAGGTAGCCCAAAGCTCGGAAAACCTCTACCGGGACTCCCAATCACTCATCGAGCCCGTTACACTTGGGCCGTTCGGCTGGGCCTCACGGCCATGGAGTTAGGAATATGAGTGAACTTGGAAGCGCGCAAAGACCGCTGCGCGTCGCCGTTATTGGTAGTGGTCCGGCTGGCTTTTACGCCGCCGAGGCTCTGGTGAAGTCTGGCACTGAGGTGGTCGTAGACATGTACGATCGCCTGCCCACGCCCTATGGTTTGGTTCGCGGCGGTGTGGCGCCCGATCACCAGAAAATCAAAAATGTCATCCGGGTCTATGAGCGCATCGCCAAGGCCCCGTGTGTGACCTTTTTTGGCAATGTCCATGTCGGTCGCGATATCTCGGTAGGCGAGATGCAACGCCACTACGATGCAGTGCTCTTTACCTGTGGTGCCGAGACCGATCGTCGCCTGGGCATTCCCGGCGAAGATCTGGTCGGCAGCTACACGGCCACCGAATTTGTGGGTTGGTACAACGGTCATCCCGACTATCGCGAACGCACCTTCGATCTATCGGGCGACGTCGCCGTCGTCATCGGCCAGGGCAACGTGGCCATGGACGTCAGTCGCATTCTGAGCAAAACCGTCGACGAGCTGCGCACAACCGATATCGCCGAGCATGCCCTGGACGCGCTGGCCGCCAGCAAGATCAAGGAAATCCACGTCATCGGTCGCCGGGGTCCGGCGCAGGTGAAATTCACCCCACCCGAGATCAAAGAAATCACCGAACTGGCCGATTGCGATCCAGTGGTCGATGCCAAGGATCTCGGGTGGGGTGAATTTCACCTGCGCCGGACCCCGGCGACCGATGACGTGGATTTCCTTGATCTTGTTGGCGGCCAGCGCGTCCAGGGCA
>JAAUYH010083074.1_pt1 | contig 12845 bp, 11 predicted proteins | sample 7278061 | NCBI WGS metagenome assembly JAAUYH01 (sample SAMN14350203, study PRJNA611818) | marine sediment metagenome | isolation source: surface marine sediment (0.6m) | place: French Polynesia: Moorea | collected 2018-08
AAAATGGAGCATCAAGAACCAACAGATATTTTATTAGAACAAATTATCGATTTATATAAAGATAATGGATTTAATAGAGGGCAAAATGCTCCATTTAAAATAATTAGAACAGATAACTTACTTTACAATGGTATTGTTCCACCAAATCCTTCCGAAAAAGAAGAGAAATTTATTGATTCTCTCCAAGCTTTAAAAGATTTATCCCAAGATAGATACAATGAACGTCTTAAACAGGGAATTTGGTATTTTAGTCAGTTAGCCAAACTGGTCAAAACCCACTTAGAACATCCTTCAGATTTTTACTTTGCTGAAATACATCCTCAAAATATTGTTATCAGAAAACCCAATAGTTCCAATCAATCTAAAACTTTAGACACTAACTTTGTCGTATATAGAAGCAAAGAGGCATATCAAAATGATCTGAGAAGTGACATAGTATTTACTAAGATTATGATGCTGAATTATCAGGGAAATCCTTATGTTCCCAAGTTATTTGCTAATATGCATCGAGAGATAACTTTAGAAAGAATCAAAGAAGAAAGTTCGGTTGATAATTATAATACATACAGATTTAAATATTCTTTTTCCGATAAGTATGAAAATCAAGTTGAGATTAATGACTGGATTATCATTAAACCAATAAATCAAAATCATAATTGGTTGTTTAAGGTAGTTAACGTGAATGTTCAAGATCAAGTGATAACCGTAAAATCCATAGCTAGTCCAGACATCAGCCAACCCAATTTAGAACTAATATTTACTAGTCGAACTAATATTAATCAGGAACTAAAAAGATGTATTTATTATAAAAATATAAATTCCTGTCTTTACTATCTGCATATGTTAGGAATCTATCTGTATAATATCTTTTTTCTAGGAATTAATAATAATGACTATGAGCTAGTACAGAAGGTTTTTAGCAAAGTTCAAAATGAACAATACTTTATTAATTTAAATGAAGGATTTGTAAATCTCAAATTTTCTCTACCTAGCAAAGAGGAAGATAATATTAACCTAGGATTTTTCTCCAAATTTTTGTCAGATAATGATCAGCCTAAACAAACAGATAAACTAGAAGAAATACTGCAATTTTTAGTTCATATATATCTCAAATCAAGCTTTTCTGAGGCAGAAAATTCTTATTATAATCAAGAAAACAATGATATGGATATCATTGATTCAGTATTGGATGATATTGGTATAGTCAAGGTAAAAATTGCTGATTTTTTGGGTATAAAAGTTTCTAAACTAGAATCACTGAATGTAAAAAATCAGGTAAACCCTTTCACTAAGACCATAAGCCAAGTGGAAACGGAAAGTGAAGAAAGTCATAGTTTTCCTTCATTTCACAATTTGGTTTTTTCTCAAATCAATTTTAGAGGTAATAGCGGTTGGAGAGATTGACCATTTTTGATACTAAAGCACATTGTACCCTTGTGGTATACCGCTTCCCATAAATTCAAAATTAAAAATGCCAAATTAAACAGAATAAACATGAGATAAAAGTTGTTCTGCACCAAATCGGACTGGATCGGTGCAAGGAAGTCCTGTAAGAGCCGACACTTCAGCGATCGCATTTTGGGCTGATTCTGCATCCAGATGAAAAGTATTAAGAGAAATTCCCTGTACTTTAACTTCCCCAAATGTACCCCCTGCACTGGCTACTGTCTGATATAGTTGCACTACTTCAGGTAAGGGAGGAATTAGGACAGAGGGCAAGTCTTTAATGTGTTTTTGTCCAGCTCGATGCACTAGAATTAAGCTTGTGGGTTGACTGCCACGAATTAGAGGCAGGGTAGCGGTAGAGCCAGGATGTAACAAAGAGCCTTGTCCTTCTACAATTAACAGGTCGCAGTTTTGCCCCAACTCTAAAGCTATTTTCTCGACAGCACCAGCAGCAAAATCAACCTTGATCGCATCTAAAGGAATTCCTTGCCCAGATATAGCGATTCCCCCCTGTCCAGTAGCTAAAAATTGGCTATTTATGCCTCTTTTTAAGGCAAGACGGTGTAATTCAAGACTGGTAGACATTTTGCCTACAGCCATATCTGTCCCTACGGTTAGGACTCTTTGACAAGTCATAAATCGCGCCTTACCTTCCCCAATACCCAAGCCTTCAGGCTGTTGGCGAATATCCCAAATCCATTGTTGTGGCTGTAGTTCGGGGAATTTAGGAGCAATGGGAGTATGTAAGCCATTAACCAAAGATAACCCAGATGCGATCGCATTTTCGATATCTTGCCACCATTCCCCAGGTAATGCACCCCCCGAAGGAGCAATCCCAATTAACAAAACTTCAGGGTTATAGGGTAGAGCTTCTGCTACATTGCCAACTATGGGTATATGATGAGGGATTTTAGTAACTTCTGTCAAAGATTGTCCTTTTGCTTGATAGTCAATGACTGCTACTATAGAAGTGTCACTGTAGCGTAAAAATGCTAGTCCTGTTTTGCCATGAATGCCATGAATCCCTTCATGGAGCATGATCGCAACACGGGTTTTAGGAGTTAGAAATACCATAAAAATTAAGCCTAAGATTTTATTGGCAATTGTAAGCCTAAATATATTGAGACGATATTATAGCCCTTCTCAAATAGATGAGATACAAAATTTATAGTTTAAATGTCTGTGGTCAAAGCTGATTGGCAGGATGATTACATCATCACCAATGGAATTAATCTTCATTATGTTACTCAGGGTGAAGGCTCGCTGATGTTGCTGTTACATGGGTTTCCTGAGTTCTGGTATTCTTGGCGACATCAAATTCCTGAATTTGCTCGTGATTATAAAGTAGTAGCCTTGGATTTACGTGGATATAACGAAAGCGACAAACCAAAGCAACTAGAAGCCTATAGGATGGAAGAGTTACTCAAAGATGTTGAAGGAGTAATTCGAGGCTTAGGTTATGAAAGTTGCATCTTAGTAGGACATGATTGGGGTGGTGCGATCGCTTGGAGTTTTGCCTATGCTTATCCCGATCTAGTTGATCGGTTAATTGTCATGAATTTGCCCCATCCTGCCAAATTTATGGAAGGACTAAAAACACCACAACAACTCTTGAGAAGTTGGTATATCTTTTTGTTTCAGTTACCTTGGTTGCCAGAACTGCTATTACAGTTGAATGATTATCAGGGGATCAAGTCTATTTTTGCAGGAACTGCGATTGATAAGACGGCTTTTAGCCCAACTGATATCGAAGCTTATAAAGATGCTACTGCTAAACGAGGCGCATTAACTGCAATGTTAAATTACTATCGTAATATTTTTCAGAGCTTGTTTAGTGATCAAACCCAAGAGTGGAGTGTTTTAAATATTCCTACTCTGATGATTTGGGGGGAAGATGATATAGCTTTAGGGAAAGAACTGACTTACGGCACAGAGAAACTAGTTAATAATTGGCAAATCAAATATATTCCTAACTGTAGTCATTGGGTACAACAAGAACAGCCCCAGTTGGTAAATCAATATATGCGCGAATTCTTACAGTCAGAATTGAGATAAATTGTGAGAATTGAAGATCTTGCCCAGAATCCCGTTGATCAAGAAATCTTTGCCAAACTCCCAATTAAGACATTGTTTGTCTATATTTCAATAACTCTTACTTATTTCCCGCAATTAATCCTCTTCTTCCATCACGACTAGATGCTTGCAAGAAATGCTTGAGATGATTAATATGTTCACTTTCAGCGATTAAATCCAATTCCGCGATCGCCTTATTTAAAGGCAAATTCTCACGATACAAAATACGAAAGGCTTTTTTGAGTTTTTTAATTTCCTCTGGACTAAAGCCTTTTCTTTTTAATCCTACTAAATTCAGCGATCGCACTCTAGCAGGATTCCCTTCTACCAGTAGATAGGGAGGTACATCCCGATTAATACGGCTCATTCCTCCTACCATTGCCATGCGTCCGATATGAACAAATTGGTGAATGCCCAAGATGCCACTGATGATAGCTTGCGACTCAATAATAACGTGACCAGCCATTGCTACACTATTAGCAATGATTACTTCATTTTCAATGATGCAATTATGAGCCACATGGGAATAAGCCATCAATAGGTTATCATTACCGATTACAGTAGCTTCACCCTCATTAGTTGCCTTATTGATGGTGACATATTCCCTAATTCTATTGCGATCGCCGATAACAACCTGACTATTTGCCCCTTGATATTTCAAATCTTGAGGGTCTAAACCAATAGCAGCACCTGGAAATATCTGATTATATTCACCAATGATGGTAAAACCATCTATTATGGCATGAGCCCCTACAGTAGTATGTGCGCCAATAGTAACTTGTGCGCCAATACTAGCATAGGGAGCGACTTTGACAGTGGGATGAAGTTCTGCTTGAGGATGGACAATAGCAGTAGGATGAATTAAAAGACTCTCAGGCATTTAACTTGTTGGTTTTAAAATTAATCAATCAAAGAAAACATCATTTCTGCTTGGACTGCCAGTTGTCCGTCTACTTCTCCTGTCCCTTGCATTTTAGCAATACGATTACGCTTGAGAGCTAATAGCTCTACTGTCATAATCAATTGATCGCCAGGGACAACAGGACGACGAAAACGTACTTTATCGATACCAGCAAAAGCAAAAAATTTACCTTTCAATTCAGGTATCTGCATTAAGATTGTGCCTCCTACCTGTGCCATAGATTCTATTTGTAGCACTCCAGGCATTAGAGGGCGACCAGGAATATGACCAGGAAAATAAGGCTCATTAAAGGTAACATTTTTTAACCCAACAGCTCTTTCTCCTGGCACATACTCCAGAATACGATCTACTAAAGCAAAAGGATAACGATGGGGTAAGAGTTCGTGTATTTGTTCTACTGTGAGAATTTGAGAATCAAGTGTTTCTGAATCAGTGGTCATTGCGATAATTTTTAAGTTTACAGAACCCAGTTGGTATCTTGGCTAAAAAGTATAATAGGTCAAAAATGCCACATATAGCGGGACAAAGTTAACTATGGAAGATAGTCCAAAGCATTTTTCACGCAGAAATGTGATTTTCTTCCTTGTCCCCCTTGTCTCTCTCAACTAGGGTTTTTGAGATTACTGAATTGGTGTTCTAGGTACTAGCTGATAAATTATTAACTAATTGCCGAGCTAATTGGATATGAAGCTTATGACTCCCCTTGTAAGCTAGAAAATGAACATTAGGAAATGAACCCAAGAGACTCATATCTCCCACTAAGTCTAATAACTTATGACGGGCTGGCTCATTATTAAATCGGAGAGGAGGATTTAACCATCCCGTTTCACTACAAACCAAAGCATTATCCAAATTTCCGCCTTTAATCAAACCAGCTTGCTGTAACTGTTCAATTTGTTCTGCAAACCCAAAAGTACGAGCAGGAGCAATTTCTTGGGCAAAATCTTCTGTAGCAGGATTCCAACTATGCCATTGATTGGCGATCGCTTTATAAGGAAAATCTATGCCATAAGTAAAGCGAGTTTCCGTAGCAGGAATAGCAGCTACAAAAGAATCACTTTCCCTAATCCAAATTGGAGTGTCTAACTCAGGCAAATTTTGGGATTTTACTGAGCTTGGTTCAATGCCCGATTCAGCAATAGCTTCTGTCCAAAGTTGGGCGGAGCCATCTAACAATGGGACTTCTGCTCCATCAATTTCAATACGAGCATCCTCTATGCCATTAGCAGATAAAGCTGCTAATAAATGCTCTACAGTTCTAACAGTGGCTTCTCCCACGGCTAATTCTGTAGAGAGAGTGGTTTGACTAACGGAGGTGACATTAGCGGGAATTATGGGATTATCTGGTAAATCAATACGAATAAAATATCTTCCTTGACCAACTTCTCCAGGAATCACTTTCACTGTGGTATTGACCCCAGAATGTAAACCCACTCCAGATAACTCAAAAGCTGTTTTCAGAATATTAGTCATTTCATTTATCAAACAACCGCTAACTACTAACCACTAACTAATTAGAACCTCTCCCCAATACCAAAGTGAATCCGACTATCTCCATCTTCATTAATGGCATAATCTACCCGAATTGGTCCCAAAGGAGAGCGAACCCGTACTCCCACACCATAACCAAAACCACTACCAGGTAAATTTCTTCTCACAGAAGGCTCTCCTGGTACATCACTATCTGTACCAATCAGACTGCCATAATCGAAGAATAAAGCACCTCCGACTATCCTGAAAATGGGAAAGCGGTATTCTGCCGTAGCTTGGACATAACTTCTGCCACTTCCTACTTCTCCTTCGGGAAATCCTCTCACTGAGTTACTACCACCCAAAACAAAAGCTTCATAGGGAGGTAAATCTCCAATCACTGTTCCAGCTTGAACATTAAAAGCTAAAGCTTGGGGTCCGTCAGAGAAATTAATTAAGCTAATGGGAATATAGTGGCTGTAACTTCCTCTGAGACGACTGAAGAAAATACTACCAGAACCAATGGGAACAGTTTGATCTGCTCCTACACGCAATACTGAACCCTTAGTAGGTTGTAAGCGATTGTTTCTGCGATCGCGTGTTGCTCCAAAACGGAAGATAAATAGGTCATCTTTACCACTATCACTAAAAGCAAGATTCTGCGCCCCATCACTGGGTCGGGATTTTTCAGCAATATCCCCATCATCATCTTTAATTGCTACACGCTGATACTGAAATCCTGTGGATAATCTCCAGTCTGCCCTGGTGAAAGGATCTTTGGCTAGAGGACGAGAAAAGTTAATTCCCCCTCCAGTTCTCACAACTCTGGGACTATCCCCATTTTTTTCTTCCCCGTTTTCATCAAACCCATCATCAGTTCTAATATCATCATCGTCACCGTCATATACCAAGGAAATAGAGCGACGGCGGAAGGCATTAACTGTATAGGAAGTACGGTAAGGATCACCACCAATCCAAGGATCGGTAAAACTCAAGTCGAATAAAAACTCTTCTAGCCCTACCTGTAATTCTCCTCCGAGAGTTTGATTATTACCCCCTAAATTCTGCTGTTGATAACTCACCGTACCAAATAAATTACTGGTAGAACTAAAACCAGCACCAGCTGCAATTGAACCAGTACTACTTTCGATTATTTCTACGTTAACTACTACCTTGGTGGGGTCTTCTCCAGGGCTAAAAGAAAGTCTCACGTCTTCAAAAATGCCCAATCCAAATACCCGTCTTAAGTCTCTTTGGGCAATGTCCCTTTTAAATACGTCTCCTGGTTGTAATTGAATTTCTCTAGTAACGATAAAATCACGGGTTTTTCCCTCAGTAGGTTCATTTTCTTCATCAAAAAACTTGACTTGAATATCCTCAATAACCCCTTCGGCGACAACTAAAGTTACTGTTCCACTGGGAGAAACTTCTGGAGAACCTACTACTTGGGCTAGTTCATAACCATTGTCTGAATACCATTGATTAATCTGCTTAATACCATCTTGTAATTCTCGCAGATTCAGTATTTGTCCATAACTCTCTTGAAATATCTCATCTATTTTCTCTGGTGGCAATACTTGCTTATCTGAATCTGCTGGTACAGTCTGAATGGTTACCTGATTTAAAATAGGGTTCGGTGTGACCAAAAAAGCAATCCTAACCCCTAACGGCGTATCTTGTGGTGATACTTCGATATTTTGAAAAAATCCTGTAGCGTAAATAGCATTAATATCTTCTTGTAACTGGGAACGGGTAGTAGTTCGACCAGGTGCAGTATCAATAGCACGATAAACAATATCTTCTAATTCTCCTTCTACCCCGATTACTGCTACTTCTGCAACCAAAACTCTCGGTTCTTCTGGTGTAGGCTGAGACAATTCTGGGGATTGTTCAGTTTCTGGTGTAGTTTCTGTAGGGGGATTTTCGGTCTCTGAAGGTGTTGTTTCTTGGGCAATTATTGCCGAAACAGAATTAGAAATAACTGGTTCGGTATTTTTCTTGATTGTTTGGAGGGAATCAGCAACTAACAATGATGAACTAGCAATAGTCAGGGATTCATGATCATTTTTACCCAAATCTTCTGCAACTTGCTGGGATTTAGTGGCAAGAAGATTAAGTTGCTTGGGTAATACTTTTGGTTTTTTCTTAGGATTAGGGAGCAGTGTTAGGGGTGCTGACTTTGGCTGTTTAACCAATACAGGTACAATGTTTGATGAGTTTAGGGCATCGTATTTTTGAGGTGTCAAGCTTTTTGAAACTACTTTAGCTTTAGCGGTTTTTCCCTCCCTGGGGATTTCCGTCGTGGAATCCCTTCTGATTAGTTCTTCTTTGGGTACGGCAGCAATAATTTCAGCTTTGGCACCCCAAGATAGTCCTACGCTAAAGATTAAAGATGTCGTTATAATCTTGAGACAGTAGTATAGACCTACATTTTTGTTTTTTTCTAGCACTTCCACACACCAAAATCAAGCAATTGATACTGTAACAGTTTTTTCGCATTTAACAGAGTCGGCAAGGAAAATTTATTTTTCTTTGCATTCTCCGAATTAAGACTAACTATATCAATAGATGTTCCTAATAGATATCGATAATTACTCAGTTGTGGCTATAACTCACCTTATAGCAATAGTTATGAGTTTTTTGTCTTTAGTCATTTGTATTAAAATTCGAGAATTCAGTATTTAATACGATCGCGATTTGTTCCTGATTGGGCATTTTTATCTAAATATTCGATAATTTTACCTGCTACATCAATTCCTGTGGCTTTTTCAATTCCTTCTAAACCAGGAGAAGAGTTAACTTCCATAATTACTGGTCCATGATTAGAGCGCAATAAATCCACTCCTGCTACTCTTAAACCCATGGCTTTGGCTGCGCGAATCGCGGTGCTTCTTTCTTCGGGAGTTAGCTTGATAATCTGCGCTTTGCCACCACGATGTAAGTTAGAGCGAAATTCCCCTTCTGCTCCCTGACGTTTCATAGCTGCGATGACTTTACCTCCTACTACAAAACAGCGCAAATCTGCGCCTCCTGCTTCTTTAATATATTCTTGTACTAAGATATTGGCATCTAGCCCCCGAAATGCCTCTATTACTGATTTGGCTGCTTGATAGGTCTCCGCTAATACTACCCCTATGCCTTGAGTTCCTTCCAGTAATTTGATTACCAAAGGTGCGCCACCAACAGTTTCAATTAAACCATCAATATCTTGAGTATCATGGGCAAATCCTGTAACGGGTAAACCAATCCCACTTTTGGCTAGAATTTGCAGACAGCGTAATTTGTCACGAGAGCGAGAAATAGCTTGGGACTCATTAGTGCTAAAGACTCCCATTACTTCAAATTGACGTACTACTGCTGTCCCATAAAAAGTCTTGGATGCACCAATGCGAGGGATGATGGCATCAAAATTTTCCAGAGGCTTGTCATTATAGACAATACTGGGACGATGGGAAGTAATATTCATATAACAACGCAAGTAGTTAATAACTCGCATTTCGTGTCCCCTGGCTTCTCCTGCTTCTTTGAGTCTTTTGGTGGAATAAAGAGCCGAATTTTGGGAGAGAATAGCAATTTTCATTTTAATTTATGGTATGTACTTATAATATTTTTGTGGATGTTTGGAACTTTGCAAAAAAGATTTTCCTGGATTGACTAAAAAGCGATCGCGTACTGCTTGACGACCTAATAACATCCGAAAACCCATTACATCACGATTGGTCAAGGTTAATTCAATTTGCCACTGCTGTTCTCCCAATTCCACTGTGGTCAAAATGGTCGGTCTCATTTGAGAATGTCCAATGGAGCTTGTAACTTTTCGATATTCTAGTAATTCTGCTTCCGCCTTAACAATATATTTGTTATCTCGTTGTCGAGGATGAATCTGGAAGCGAATCATAGATTTGTGATTAAGTTTAAACTCTTCAATTTCAAAGGCATGAAGGGTAGAAGACCTAGCTCCAGTGTCGATTTTAGCCTTGACTTGTTCTACGTTTAGTTCTGGTAATGCTACTGTTTCTCGCCAACCAATAATTACAAGTTTTTCAGTAGTTGAGGATTTATCTTGTTTTTGAGCAGCAAATGATTTCACAGAAGTAGTTTAAAAAAATTCCGTGACAATTATAACGTAAGATTAATAACCATCAGATTAGGTTCAGTAGAAGTTAGGATAAATGTTTATAATACCGATAAAACTCTTTGCTGAACTCTTTGATAAGCTGATTCTACATCCCCTAAATCCTTACGAAAACGGTCTTTATCCATAACTCTAGCTTCTGGATCGGTTTCGGTTTGATCCCATAGACGGCAGGTATCAGGACTTATTTCATCTGCTAGTAAAATTTGGTTTTGAGCGTCTATACCAAACTCTAATTTAAAATCTACCAGGGTGATATTACAACGAGTGAAAAATTCTTGTAGATGGTGATTAATTTTGAGTGCCACCTCTTCCAGGATTTGTAATTGTTCTGAGGTTACTATCTCTAATAAGAACAAGCGATCGCGTGTAAGCAAAGGATCGCCTAAATCATCATCTTTGAGATAATACTCCACTAATGGTTTGGGTAAGAGTTTTCCTTCTGACAATCCTGTTTGACGACACAAGCTTCCTGCTGCAATATTCCGCACCACTACTTCTACAGGAATAATTTTCACTGCTTTAACCCGCATTTGATTAGGACTAGGGCAGTCAATATAGTGGGTAGCAATCCCTTCTTGCTCCAACATCTGAAACAAAGCTGCGGTTATGGTGCAATTGATTGCTCCTTTTCCGTGAATTTGCCCTTTTTTTTGAGCATTAAAAGCAGTAGCATCGTCTTTATAAACTGTCAATAGTACTTCGTTATCTTCTGTGGGATAAAGTATTTTGGCTTTGCCTTCGTAAAGTTTTGTATTTAGTGACATGGGGGGTATTACTAATCTGGAGAAATTTGATTTTAAGATTTAACGGTTTAGATAAGCAAGAAAATACTTCATATTGAGCAATTACAAGTTGACCCCAGACTCAATTGGGTTAAGGTAAGGTTAACTGTAAATTAAGAAGTCGCTAAAATGGGAATATTATCTGCTCATGACCATTGATTAAACATCGATCAATCCTAGAGAATATGAGCTTTTGCTCCAATCTACAATAGGATATTATGACCAATATTTATTAATCAATACAGATGCTTAGTTAATTTAATAAAAATATTTATAGTACTAAAATGAACTCTAACAATGATAAAAATAATTTTCTCTATCCTCGCAATCCCTATCGTGGTAATGTACACCCTGAAAATTTAGTTTTTAACGCTAATTTACAAGAGTTTGCTCAAAAAATCAGCTATATCTGCAATTTGGAAACTGGGGGAAAAATTCCACCCAAGGAAGCTTATAAGCAAATTAAGCAATTATGGAAACAGCTTAAGCGCAGTAAAAAAGAATTAGGTATTGGCAATCGCCCTTTTGATTGAATTACTCACTGATTTGATAACTCACAAAGCGTAAAAAACGCTATCTTGATGTCAGTTATCAATCCCTCATTTAGTATGTCCCGTTCTAAAGCTTTACAATACTATGTGCTAGCAAGGTTGTTATTAGCTCCTTTGATGCTATTAACGATCGCAACTATTGTGTTTCTTTTATTAAGGGCTACTCCTGGAGATCCTGCTGATGCAATTTTGGGAACCCGCGCCCCTGAAGCAGCAAAAGCAGCTTTAAGAGAGCAATTAGGCTTAAATTTACCTTTATTACAACAATATTTTAATTATTTAGGAGATTTATTCCATTTTGACCTTGGTAGCTCCCTTAGCAGTAGGGGTTTATCAGTGTGGAATGTGATTCAAGATTACTTTCCTGCCACAGTAGAGCTAACTTTTTTTAGCATGATTGTAGCTGTGGTTGTGGGAGTTAGTGTAGGCGCGATCGCAGCATCGAATCCAGGGACAATTTTTGACATTGGTGGGCGATTATTTGGCATTATTACCTATTCTCTTCCCTTATTCTGGGTGGGAATGGTCTTACAGTTAATTTTTGCCGTTAAGCTGGGTTGGTTTCCCCTTGGTACTCGTTTTCCCGTTAATCTGGCTACCCCACCTCAAATCACAGGCTTATATACCATTGACAGCTTGTTAACGGGTAATTGGCAATTATTATTTACGGCTTTATACTATCTAGCTTTACCTAGCATCACTCTGGGAATTTTGCTGAGTGGAATTTTTGAGCGCATTGTCAGGATCAATCTGAAGCAAACTTTACAAGCGGAGTATGTAGAAGCAGCGAGAGCTAGAGGTATAGGGGAAAGAACTATTTTAATTTCCCATGCTTTCAAAAATGCTTTAATTCCCGTAATTACCGTATTAGGTCTGACCTTTGCTGCCTTATTAGGAGGTGCAGTATTAACTGAAGTAACTTTTTCTTGGCCTGGCTTAGGAAATCGCTTGTATGAGGCAATATCACTGCGAGACTATCCCACAGTTCAGGGAATTATGGTGTTTTTCGGCATTATTGTGGTTTTTGCCAGTATCGCGATCGATGTTATTAATGCTTTTGTCGATCCTCGTATTCGATATTAGTGAGAGATAAGGGAGATAGGGGAGATGGGGAGATTATTATTCCTTGTTCCTCATTCCTCCTTCCTCCTTCCTTGTTCCTCAATCTAGCTACTAGCTTTTTTGCCAAAGTAGTCGTTTAGAGCTTCAGCAATAATCTGATTCATGGGTCTTCCTTCCTGTTGTGATGCTTCTTTGAGACGAGGAAATAACTCGTCTGGAACACTAACTCGCTTTTGATTTTTGCGGAATTTTTTGGTCTTAGTAGTGGTTTCTTCCATATAGCTACCTAATTTGTAATTGGCGGAAAATTGACGAATGGCATCAAAGCCTACACGATGGCAAAAGACTCCAAAACTTTCTTGAGATTTGCGTTCGCGCTTAAAGAAGACGAAGATCGGCTC
>JAAUYH010157878.1_pt1 | contig 12845 bp, 5 predicted proteins | sample 7278061 | NCBI WGS metagenome assembly JAAUYH01 (sample SAMN14350203, study PRJNA611818) | marine sediment metagenome | isolation source: surface marine sediment (0.6m) | place: French Polynesia: Moorea | collected 2018-08
AATTTTCCTAGAACTACTAAAAGATTATCATAGAACGCAGACAGCATCCATTCACCAACACTAAAGTAAAATTTCAGAAAGGAATTTTATCGGTTTATCAATTGATTAGCAACAGCAAATGTCTTCTTTATTGATTGAGAGAAGCACAAATTTTGTAACTATCGTAGAGGGTCTTAATTTTGTACAGTGCGCATTGAAAGGGCATAAACGCAGCTATCAGTCTACAAACAGCAAGTATATGGATACGCGATTTATATTACCGAAGTCTAATCTTTTTTGAGAGTCTGTTTTCTAAGCGGCAAATTGCGCTGACGGAAAGGTGAAGAAAGAAAAATCCTGCTAACTTAGAAGTATAGATGTTCCTCGATTTGAATGGGGATTTTTGGAATCAAACTGATTTAAACGCGATTGTTTTCTCGTAGTAAAAGAAAGTTACATCATCCAAGCTTATCTGAAGATTATACTAGAACTCTAGAATGATAGAATTATCTGCTAAGCGAAGAATCCAACAAAAGATCCATTAAAATAGATATTTGAGAACGCCTGTGTCGCGTGCTTTAGCAGCCTCTTACGTGAACGTGAAGTAGGACACTTTGAAGAGTGTTGTCGAATCGAAATAGAAAGATCGCATTCTAGAGCGACAAAATCATTAAGGAGTCACGCTTGACTCATCCTTTATTGATTTCCTGCTGACTGCATAATAAATAATCGCGGAGCCACTACTTTGCTCTACTTTGTCAAATTTCGAATTTTCGTTGCCTTGCGACAAACAGTTGAAAATAATACTAAAATCCGAAAAAAATATTACTGTTTCCTTTTGACTGCCAATCGTTTATATTCTTTTCATTGTTGCCTATTATCAGTGAAAGAAAATAGTCCAGTAAGTAGTCAAAATTCATGCACGGCACCCTACCATAATTCTAAAATATCCTAGGTTGAGGTGTTCCAGACAGAAGTCAAGCCGTTCGAAAAATCATTAGAAATCATGATTTATAGTCAACTTCTCTCTATAGAACTGTTGAAGAAAACGAACTACACCAATCTCAAAAATTTTTTGAAAAATTCTAAAAGACTCAATCAATACATGAGACGTTAGTGTATTTTGTGCACGAGTCACGCATTTTTTGAGCTTCAAAGAAATCAACAATTGCTGGCCTCCTTGTTCTTTTCCTTGAGAAACTTAGCATAAAAAAGAAGAGCAAATTACTTAGGTAAACATATCTGCTCTTTATTCAACTTCACATAACTGTAACTAAAATGTCCGTACCGTTATCAAGAAATATGATCTGCTACATTCGGACTATATACACCTTTTACGTTGTTTCTGACTGTCCCAAGATCTGCGAAGGCCTTGATTGCAACTCGATATGGGATGCGGTGTGCAGCAGCTGGTCGACGGACCAGGCGCCTTCTACACGGTTGTGTCGGAACCGATAGGAGACCGACTACGCAAAACAGAGCGGCCCCTAGGCTTTCACTTAGTACAGTTTCTGGCGTACTTGTGGACACACTCGAAAGAATAACCCCAAAATGGGAGGCTCGAAAATAGAGTCCTCTTGGTACGCCGAATGGCAAACGCTGTTGTTGTACTTGTAGATAACCGATTCCCTCTTGCTAAAAGAGGTACCAAGGCATTTATTCACCGTAAAACATTACATCTGTAATTATTAAACTTAACTGAAAGCATATTAAAGGGAATTGAGTAGCACCTATCTTAGCAACTATCTAACCAAACTGAGAGAACCGAACACCGATAGAAAACTCATGAATCAGATGTAAGCGAAATACCGACAAATATAGGAAACGCGCAACATTGTTAAGTGACAAGAAATGTCAAATGTACGCGACAGTGGACACTTCATACCAATTCGAGCGTACTGGACAGCACGATAATACATTGGAGCGTGCGCGACAGCAAAAAATGCAAACCGAGTCGAGCGTACGCGACGGCATGCACCATCCGCAATTACTACTGGCCTGTACTGAAACACTGACCTTCATTTAGATAAAAAAAGTTTCTGTAGTCGATGCACCTTTTTCTTTTGAACGGTTCTAATTTAGCACGTTCCCCAGAAACACTGGATTTAAATAAATTTTCAGTCGCTTTGGTTGATATATGCTGTACTCACAGACTGCGATATTCTAGAACTATGGCAGCGTACTGTACTGTACAAGTGAAGTGACAAAATACTACAATACCCTATTTCATGCACTAGTCTCGTCTACGAAATGACATCGAAAATTTAAGAAATCAAGGGTTTGATAGTCGAGGCTGAATAGGAAGGCAAACAAACGTGACCTCGTTGTTTTGCGGATATACTTTCTCGACTGCAGTCTCTAGCCTGATTGGTAGGGCTGTCTGTATAGAATTGGATAATTCAATATTAACCAAAACTCCGAAGTGTTGTCAGATTATGGGTGTTCCAATGTTGGATAATCAACTACAAAAGAAGATCGTAGGAAATTCTGGTAGTTTTATAGAACTCGTATTTTCACCCCTCAACATCGAGTACTACAACGGCCTGAACAACTTTGTACAGTGAATGACTTTTGTGTCTCTGCACCAAAGGATCTGATGCCAAGTATTTGTTCAATTGTGGCTCCCATTTCAGATGAGAAAATTCTTTTACAAAGTATCGAGGTGCTGTTGTGGCTCGGCTTTCCCGTTCAGCCTTAACAACCAAACGCTACTCGAATTTCATAAATTTTCTGTGTGATTTCGTCGACGAGAATGCTCTATGAAATTAGGGTATTTTGTTATTTTGTCACTGTACCTGTACCGTACATGATTTTCTTAATAAAATTTTGAAAAACTAAAGTAAAATAGAAACAAGATTCAAAGAGTTACGGATTGTTGATTTGAGAGTAGTTCATTGGCCAATAAGTTACGAACCTAAAATAACTAAGTCACTGAACGATTCAGTGTTCAATTCTTTGTTTTTTTTAGTTCTGAACCTCAGCAGAATATTATCTTCTCACTTGAGGTTGGGCTGGGAGATTGACGATGTACTCGTTCACGGGCACGCACCTCGTGTTCAAGCCAGGCACCTTTGCTTCCGTTCGAAGGAGTACTAGTGTACGTGCTCAAGGAAAATATGTTCGAAAAACTCCCCGTCATGCATCAATGAATTTGAAGACTTACAATGTCGACATCACATTGTATGGCAAAGACTATACAATTCCGGTTGCCGAGAATCAAACTTTCCTAGAAGGAATCGAAGAATATGGTTTGGAGGTTCCATATTCGTGCAGGGCTGGTGTCTGTATTACTTGTGCAGCTAAAGTTGTTTCAGGACAGGTCGATCTAGGAGAAGCTGCGATAACAGACGACTTGAAAGATGAAGGTTATGTGCTCACTTGTTCTGGGTTTCCACTTTCTGATGGCATTAAGCTTGAAATGAATCAGTTCGAAGATGCCTACGACATGCAGTATGGACAGTACGAGGTAAAGGCGAATTGAGCGCGCGATTCATAAATAAATCGACTTCGGTAGACTACCGGTTGGAGTTCCGTCTGTTTAGTTTAACCGCTAATCTTTCTCTTGGTGACAGCCCAACACGTAATACGTCTGCGCCTGCTAGCTCTGCTGCTGTAGAGCCGGCATCGCTCCTACACTGATCAGAGCTTTGTGACGCTGCAGCAATTGTTGACTGGGTCTGAAGATGCATCATCAGGTCCCGGAGCTGCTCTTTCAGCGAATCACGTTCTTCACGAGCACTGCGCGCAACTTCACTGATCGCATTGACCCGTTTCTTCCACACATCCTGGTCTTGGAGTAGCGAGTCGTTCAAGTTTTGTAGAAATGCGTTTTTGTCACGAACTTGTTTCAACTCTTTTTCGACTGCATCAAGCCGTTTCATGGCTGACTTACGGTCACGCAACGCATCTAGACGAGATCGTTTCGCGGATTCTGACTCCTTCTCGGCATTCTCTACTCGTTTTTCTAGCTCCACGACGTGTGCAGCATGCTCGGCACGGAGGCGCTCTTCTTGAATGCGCTGTTCAGAGATTGCATGATACAGTCTTGATTCTGCAATAGCAGCTTCAAAGGCGTGGTCGTTATCATCGTCAGGAGCTCGAGCATCCGGGGCAACTCGACAACTCTTTCGAGCCGACGAACCAGCTGACGAGGAACCAGAAGTCGGATTTCCCAATTCGACTATTTTCCCATCATCCGCAGTTAAAAGACGGTCTACGAATCGTTCCGAAATGTAATCCCAGACAGAAGAAGCAGGAACTCGTTCACCAGACCAAAACACGAGCTCATTTAGATTCATAGCGAACGGATGCTGCGTATCCTGGAAATGTTCGTACGCATGTTTGTTCTTATACACACCACAACCAACATACGCACAGACGAGACACATCCAAACATCATGCACTTCGGAGCATGACATACAAACACTTGCTTCCGGTGTGAGCTCATGAGTATGTCGACAGACTGGGCATTGGTTCAGCTCACATTGAGCGAGACAAGCAGCATGCAGTGAATGGTTGCACAAGGTAGTAACTAGAGTTTGTCCATCGCTTTCCAATCGTTCAAGACAAACTGCGCAACTCGAATCAGTTTCGGCAGAGATTTCGAACAAAGCATTTTGGTCTAATTTGAATAGTCTCACATCTTCAACAGTACGAACCTTGCACGTTTCGACAAGGAGACCCTGTAAATATGCACGGCCGGTAAGAGCGGCTGCTAATTCCAATGCACTAAACTTTGGTCTTAGCCGTGCAATAACCATGTAGCGATTTCGCTCGGAAAGCGGTCGCAGCAATCTGATGTGTTGGAGCATATCCAGGTGCGGCCGAACAAACACGCAGAAGTCCGCACTTGTCATGATACCCGGAACACCTTCTATTACGATGGTATCACATTCTTTCCATTCAGCAGCTAAAGTCAATGACCCTCGGACTCCAGCGCCAACTTCAGGATTACCAGTTTCAAACTCAACAATGGAGGGAAGAGTGCGCGTTGTTGGCTCAGGTGGTGCGGAAGGGGGCGCAGTAGGTGGCGCTGCCCCTTTAAACGAACTCATCTTGGTCGGGGTTCACAACGACAAGCTAACTCTTGATTCCTCAGAATATGGTGGTATGATGAGTTGTACCGTACAGTCCAGCAACTACACTAGTGAACTAAAACTGTTAAATAAGTCTTAAATAACACATAAATTATGTCAATGTATAGTGATGTTTTTGTAGACAAATTATATTGAACGTCTTTTATGTAGAATCAGACATGTGTTTAGATAGAAAATGGAAACATTCTGAATTGTAGCAGTTCGCATTGATCGAAGAAGTGTATACCGGTATATCTCTTGTAGAAAACAAACCAGACCTTCGTATTTTCAAGATTTTATTTCTATGAAAGTAATTTACACGTGTAATAAGTGCAAAGTGCATAAGTAATACTGAGATTGAACTCCTGGGAAATAAGTGCATAATGAGAAGATAATCGGAGAAACAACTGCAATATCCGTTTTCAGACTTTATTTCAAGTTTAACCGCTTTATTCTTGGTGACCAAGTGTGCTCGCTGCTTCAAAACCTGGTTTCCTAAAACTTGTACTTTCAAAGACTAAATTTAAATAAATATATTTATAGGTATATATATATGAATCTAATACGAAGCTAAAAATTAATGAATTTTGTGAAAATGTCATACATCAAACTTAACTCACTATATAATGACACACACCTGCAAACCATATTGTTTTTGTCGAAGCAGAAGTACGGTAGGCACTAATGAAATAGCCCTGCTTATTGCATATCTTTGATAGAAGAAATAAGTTAAAAAGCCGGGAAAATTTAGGTTTGCGAGATAAAATTGAAAAGTAACGATGAGCAAAAGGGTTGAATATTTCTGAGAAACAAAATTGCAGGTCATGATAAAATGAAAATTTCGATCATTATGACCGTTCTAAAGTTCGACTTCGCAGATTAAAATCGATTGTGTTTCATTATACTCTCCTTTAGTATGGTTTCATTGTTCTTTAGGTGAAATGCATATTTACAGAAAAATGAACCAGATCATCTATTGAATTTCTATTTTGACAATAAAACATATCAGTACTACTAGAAGCTTCCAAAATGCTCCGAAAATTCAATAGAAAGTGTTCGCTTGAGGCCATAAAGAAAAATCGGATGTAGATCTCTAATGCATATGTACAGGGGAGTGGACAAAATTCTAGAAACCTTCGCTTGGACTATCGTTCGTAATGACTAAGCTTGGCGAAATTCAACAAAATTTAAGGTTTCGCCTGGTAAAGCTCTGATAAAAGTGTTCAAGAAAACGAGCCTCTGAGGCGACAAAAAAATATTCAAGTCATCATTGAGTACTAGATCTGAAGAGAATCCAATCCAGGATCTGGTCTGTATGTTAAATTTTGTTTACGGGGGCCAAATACTGTGAAAAGAGTCCTTTTGATTGCAGTTCTGCATTGGTAACGCAATTACTTAAGCACAAAAGTTCGCAATGGCAATTGTACAAAGCTTGTGTCACCAAAAATTTTGTGAAGAAATAGAGCAACGTCTCTCCATACAAATAGACTTGTCATGCATTTCTATTGAGATTGCTGCTTTGGGATAGCATCCTAAATTTTTTTTGGTGCCTTTGAAGCTCGTTTTCTTGAATACTTCTATCAGAGCTTTATAAGGCGAAACCTAAATTTTCGTTAAATTTTGCGAAATTTAGTCATTACGAACGGTACTCCGAACGAAGCTTCGTAGAATTTTGTCCACCCCCTGTACATAGCTCGAAATGTGCTGATACAGTTTAGAGTTTAAAAAAATCAACAGAGCTATTTGCCGTCGTTACACATTTGCGCTGGAACAAAAATGATCAAGAAAGACAATAAATGTCAGTTCTACTCTAGAAATCATAGAAAATCCAAGCAATCAACTGAAATGGCACAGAAAGGCTACAATTCCTGATATGATTGAGAGAATTACCATTATTCATTTTAGGTACTGAGGAAAGGAGAATTAAAGTATTAATTTCCCGACTAGACTTTTTTTCATATTCATACGGGGAATATGTAATAGATGAACTATAATTCGTTCATCATTCCTATTCTCTTTTGGAAATGAAACAATAGCTCTTGTTCCAGCTTGATGGGCATTCTTGACCAACTTCTTTTATCTACAATCATTTTTTGAGTGTTTTCTTTTGAATTGCTCATTTATAAAATGGCAGTACTGGTAGGAGATAAATAATTTAGATTTTGAGAATGCCATCGCATTCGAAGAAGAATTTCAAAACTGGGTCTCTTAATTGCTCTTTCAATTTCAGTAATCTGAGTACTATCTCAAGCTTCAAAGAAGAATGCCAAGCATGCAAATTATGAGTAGAAAGAAGCAATCAATCGATCCGATCTCGATTTGTGCGCAAGTACCGCAACCTTACAAAAACCATTGATCGTCGTATCGAGTGAGACCTCGAGATTTGAGGAGCTGTACGGGCTTTCTGCCCTACTGTTTTTTCTATCTTGACATCGAAGCCTAAAACTGCATTATTTCAAAATTTTAATGTAAGTTATTCCATCAGGATAGGAAAATATTCCAAAATAACTTAAGCATGATTTCTAGAAGTCGAGACCATCTAGTTATACTGTAGAACGTTGAATCAAAGTTTTTCATGATCCGGACTATGAACCATTTGTTTTCTAGCTACAATTCGTATCGTAGGGCTTTAATAATTATCATATCTCAATGTGAAGCTGTTATATTTTCGTAGTATCCGAAGCTGATCCAATATTACTGAGATTGGCTGAAGCTTCACTACTTTCTAGAATATTTTTAGTTCAGTGGACTCATATACAGGCCACATGCCACAGGTTTGGTGGAATCCAACAGCCATGATTTCAAAAGGAAATAGGGTTTCATTTCTACTCCTGTAAAAAAATGAGACCACAGATTAGGTGTAGTGTATATCCTGGCTGACTAACTTCCAGTCCACCCACTATTTTTTGCTTAGTCTTTATAATAGGCGAATATTATTCCATTTATTGTTGTTCTCGAGGATTGGAACTATGGTAGAAAAAAATCAATATTAGAACTTAAGAAAATTTATCATTTCTATGGCTCTCTAAGAACCCAACTTATTCTTTTGAAATTACAGAAGATGATGCGCGGTATGTATCCTTTGCCTTGGGCTTGAATTTCTGAACTAATGCGACTAGAATGCTTCATCCATGGCCCATTCCAACTTGAGTGCTTAGCAACCCCATATCTAGGCAGACATGCAGCTCCGCTTGTGCTGAAGCCAATCGTTCCTGCGATACTTCAGTATTCATCTCTTACTATTATTAACTCTCATACAGATACGGCTGGTACAATATCATCAATTGAAGTCAATCGCACCCTCGCTGGAAAGGCCAGTAAATACAGAAAGCGACTCTGTGGTCCGTTCATGGCCTTGTGAAACTAGGATACTGTATAACGGAAAGATATCGGGAATAATTGGATAATTCTTGTGCGAGACGAACTGTGCATGCCGGCAAGCCGATAGAAATCATATTTTAAAAGCTCGGTAAGGGAAAAGAGGATTAATTGACAGAAAACTTCAAGTCGAATCAGAAAAGTCAAAAGTCATTAACATTATTGAAGCTCTATATAGAACAAGTTCTAATCCCGCATAAAAATTGCTTGATGTTGAGCGCTTGAAAAAAGTAGTAGCGATACATTGATAAATCAATTCGCAACTTATTCTTGTAGGACAGTAAATTTATTAACTCTATTCTCCGTGATGTCATGACTCGATAATTTAAAATCAAAAAGTAAATTCTTGTGTTTATCGCTTCCACCAGTACAGCCATTATCCTCTATAGCCAACTCTTCCTAACGTACTAAGTTTCTCTGAGAAATTTATGAGGACACTATAAGTCTTTAAAAGATTGGGGTCCTAGAACATGGATTTTTGTTACATCTGCACAGGGATACGAATCTTCGATTGTTCTCAAATGCAGCCTTAATTCGAATTCAACAACTAAACAGGACCCTCTGTATACTGTAACCCTTCGCGCATGGAGACAGCAATGTACTTAATAGAAAAAGCTTTTTATTTAATTTACTTCAAAATATTTATTTGTATAACAGCTCAGGTAATTGGTACTAGTTATTTTCAAATATTATTGGCATTGGTTCGTAAATAACATCCAATTGAAGTGTCGCCACCAGAATTCTGCCAACTCCGACCTCAAAATTTCTGTTGTCACACCATGTCCGCACACACGAATACTAACTATTCCGCTCTTTTAAGTTCGTCTGTGGGGATCGACGCCTCACTATGTTGCGCGGTGCTTTTGTCGGACCATCAGCATTGCTCAAGACGGGATTGAGTGGGCTGTGTTGGACGTTATGCGACCGTCATGTACATACCTCACTTGGTCGACCAGAGGTGCGAAAGCGGTCACGTACTACTCTCCACACAGTGCGTTGTGCGGTTAGCGCAAATAAGACTTCACGTAGCGTTCGCAAATCTCGGCGCCGACGCCCATCATCGAACCGTTCCTTTTCCTCATACATGGATGAGGTTTCATCTAATGCTTTGCTGGAGCAATGCGAAGTTGTGAAGCTTTCAAACGATATTCGAGCCGGTATGGCTGTCGAGGATGCATCAAAAAAACTGGAAAGCTCGTTAAAACGACGACCCTCAAACATTGAAATAGCGGAGCACTTAGGACGAAGTGTTGAAGATGTGCGAGATGCTCGTCTTCGAGGCGCTGCGGCCAAAAATGTACTTGTCTCGTCCAACCTTCGTCTTGTCAGTAGTGTATGTCGGCGAATGACGAACCAACGCGTCGGTGGTTCGATGGAGGACAGTAAGAATGTAGTTGGGTCTGTAGCCGTAGGATTGGCTCTGGATGACATGATTCAGGAAGGTTCGGTGGGGTTGATTAGGGCGGCGGAAAAGTATGATGCGAGCCTGGGATACAAGTTCTCGACGTACGCGACGTGGTGGATTCGTGCAGCAGTTATGCGAGCAATTACTACTCAGTCGCGTTCAATTCGCGTTCCAAGCACAGTCGTGGATGACTATACACGAATTAAGAAGGAGTACGAACGGCAGAGACAATCAGGAGACCTGAATCCGTCAGACGTTTCCGTAGCACGTGAATTGGGGATTACAACAGCAAAGCTACGATTTGTGATTAATGTAGTGACAAGGACACTGGCATCATTGGATCTTTCAGTCGGAAGTACGGAATCAGGAACCAAAAGCACTCTCGGAGAACTAGTCGAAGGAGACGATCGAGTTGAAGAACGAATGGTGGAGGAAATGCAACAAAGGGAGTTGGACCGTGCATTGAAGCTGAAGCTGAAACCGACAGAGCGAGCAGCAGTACGTTTGAGATTTGGATTAGATGACGGTCACTCACGAACACTTCGAGAAATTGGTCGAATTTTGGGGTTGTCGAAAGAACGTGTACGACAGATTATATTCAGAGCGCTTGCAAAACTGAATAAGCCGGATATGAAACGAATACTCAAAGACTATATCGGTAGTTAAATCGGTCCGAGAATCGATATGAAAGCATCGGCCACAACCACTTCTATCTTGTTCTTCTACATTACCATTAGACACACATCCGTTGCTTCTTGGGTGGTTGGAATTTGATGTTCTCAAGCAGTTTTGATAATCATAGCGGCATCGTAGCGCAAGAATGGAGTCGAGCGGGATAAGGTACTGGTGCACTGCGACAGGAACTCTGTTTGTATTGCACGAAATACACTTCATTTGCATTTACTTGTATAACTGGAAATAAATAATTCAGTCTACGGCTGAATGATTGGTTACGGTACAACTCTGTACTGTACAGTACTTTATGTGAACCGTAAGTTAAATTACTTGTTACAGTTAGTACTGTTCTAACCACTGTAAGCTCTTTTCATTGTTGCATTCGGGAACCATCATGCAAATTCTAACCAAATATAAAACAGAATCGCAGAACAGAAATATTCACCCCATCTATAATGACTACCGGTACCGATATATAGATATCCATCCTTATTGAAGTTGGTGTTATTCTATTGTGAAGTGCTCGGCATAGTGCTTATCAAAAACGGTAGGAATCCCTCTGAAAATTAGTCCGGAAATCATCATGTTCGATTGACCGGAAAATGCTTCTATTCGAACGAAGTAGAATCCTCGCGCCCATTATCGTACGTTGTATGTGTGAAGAATGTTAGCGCCACGATGCTCGTAGCAATTCTCGAATCGATATGTATGGATGGAGTACGGAGTAGAGCTCAATTGCGAGCCCAGCATGGTTTGGAAAGCAATCTAGTTGCTTTGCCCAGGCGTACTAGCAAAGTTATATCAGAAGGAAATGGTTAAGTCTTCCTTAAACTCTCAGTTTCAAGACACTCGAACTACGTGACATTCATACACTAGTACTTGGTGTTCAAAAGCTTTCCTCCTGTTCTACATAATTTGGCAACAACTAGCCCCTGTAAAGTACGGCTATATTTTAGATGAATCTCATCTATTTAAATGCGGCAATCTTTTTTGAAATGGAGGTAGAACTCAATTACAATGCACTTTGTTCATCTTTCGCCCTGGTTCTACGGCATGAGCACGATATTCGATAAGCGTGGCTGTGGGCGTGGGTACGCACCGCGTGCGTTTAATACAAGGGAGGTACCGCGCATGGTGAGTGGAAAGGGGGCAAGAAATGTTTCAACTGAAGAACATGAAGACGAGATGTCGTGCCTGCACGGCTCGAGATGGTTGAGTTATTGGTTAAGAGAGAATGGAGGGAAAAGTCTGGAACCCCCGCGCGGTTGATAGCCTTTTTTGGCAATGCACGACGCTGCGTCGGCATGCCGGCTTGATACTCCTGGTCGGCCTTGGGCAGCGACAAGAAAGTCAGTATCTCGTCAAGCACTGGCACCATCATTTAGCTGCACGGTTTTAAGGTCAGATTAGCGTTGTTGATAGCGACTTCTATACGCGTCTTGAGACCCGACCTTAAGCGATGGTGGAGTTTAGGATGCGCCGTTGTCCAATATAGGGACCTTGTTTAACCTGAATAACTATGTAGAGAAATTCATCTTGTTCCACATATTCATACCATTTTGCCTATTCTTTACACACGTACCTACTGTCTATTGATTGGTCAAAACGAGAGTGTGCCCATCTTAACTAGCACCTAAATACAGTACTACCTCTGTCTCAAAAAAATTGTCCGGTTTCCCTATATTCAATTTTTCAAAAAGATTGTCCGGTTTTATTTTGACTCGATTGAGTAGAAAAAGTAACCCTCAATCTTGATTATTACTTCTTATAAACTCTTCTGCAGACTGTAAAGTTTGACTATCACAGTATACTCGCTCGATGTCTTCTCCCCTCTTCATTTTTTGTAATTTTTTGAGATGAGGAATCTTGAACTGATAACAACCTTCATGCTGCATAATAAGATTCATCACATGTTTCAGTGTTACAAAGTTGCGTAGAATTGTATCAGACTTAACTCCATCATATGCCAATTCAACTGATTCCACAAGATCATCTAAATTTGTTGCACATTTTTTGTGCGGAAGCGATTGAATGGCATTTAAAAAACCGAGGTCTAATACGTTTAGGTCAGGCGAGTTAGGAGGTTGATTCAACAGTTTCAATTTCCAGTCTGATCCTCGACCTTCATCCAGTACAATTGAGTCATTCCAGATACAATGAGGCTTCGCGTTATATGGCAGTATTTCCACAATTCGACCAGTGTTGGTAGGAAATTTTTCTCGTATTGCTGGAAATAACTTAGACCCTTTGAGTCTATTCCTTGATGACCGCTTAGCAGTCGTTGTAGCAATAAAAGGCCATATTCCCATTTTCCCGTTGAAATAAGATTTTCG
>JAAUYH010082426.1_pt1 | contig 12843 bp, 12 predicted proteins | sample 7278061 | NCBI WGS metagenome assembly JAAUYH01 (sample SAMN14350203, study PRJNA611818) | marine sediment metagenome | isolation source: surface marine sediment (0.6m) | place: French Polynesia: Moorea | collected 2018-08
AGCGTAGCCATTGAATCCAAGAACGGGTAAATATTGTTAGGCAATAATGTTTGGTAAGTAGGCATACTCTATTTTAAAACGAGTGAAACCTATGCAATATAAAGTTTTGCCGATTAAATAAGTAGCTTTGCTGATCTTTAACTAAGTTTGCCTAAATATCCAATGTGCAGCTACGATCCGATCGCCTCTTTCAAATCACAACAGTCGAGTTATTTTATTGCTTGAGAAGGATGTGTGTTGCTCTCATTAGTTGATAAATATATAGGTAAAGGGCAATTTCAACACATAAATAATTAAAATGAAAGGCTTAAAAGGTAAAAACGTTTTGGTTACAGGAGCGACTTCGGGTATCGGACAAGCGATCGCAGCATATTTGGCTACAGAAGGTGCTAATGTAGCTCTCAACTATCGCAACGATCCAGACAAACTTGAGGATACCAAAGAATTAATTAATGAAATGTGTACTCAAGTTAGAGGTTGTGGCGGGAAAGAGTTACCCGTAGAAGGGGATGTATCCGAAGAGGCAGATATTATTCGGATGTGCAATGAGGTTACGGAAAAATTGGGGAGCCTGGATATTTTAATTAATAATGCGGGTATCCAAACGGCTTCCCCTTCCCATGAGCTAGAAACTGCCGATTTTGATAAAGTAATTCGGGTTAATTTACGAGGTGCTTATCTTTGCGCTAGAGAAACAATCAAACATTTTTTAGACAGGGGTAATGGGGGCATTATTATCAACGTTTCTAGTGTCCATGAAATTATTCCCAGACCTACTTATGTTAGCTATTCCATTAGCAAAGGGGGCATGGAAAACATGACCAAGACTCTGGCATTAGAATACGCACCTCATGGTATTCGGGTAAACGCGATCGCCCCCGGTGCTACCGCCACACCAATTAATAGTTGGACTGATAACCCTCAGAAAAGAAAAGAAGTAGAAAGTCATATTCCCATGGGAAGAGTGGGGACTTCCGAAGAAATGGCAGCAGTAACAGCTTTCTTGGTCTCCGATGATGCTGCCTATATAACTGGTCAAACTTTATTTGTTGATGGGGGTCTTACTCTTTATCCAGACTTTCTCAAACCTTGGTCTGCGGGAGAGTGATTTTTAAAAGGATGAAGAAAGAAGAAAGAAAGATGAAACAAGTATGACTCAGATATTTTTTCTCAAGAAAAGTTTCTATTTATGGCTGATGACAATTGTAAATTAGAAATTTTTCAGCAAACAGACATAGGAATTATTAAAGATACTATTGCTTGTTCTCAGCTTAAAATTTTTAAAATTACCCCAAGCTTGTGCATGGCAAATAATCAATAAAAAATAGATAAATAGGCAAGATAAATCATGGCGAATAATTATAGTAATAGTGTGACAAGTTATCTAAAAGAAATTGGTCGTACTCCTTTGTTGAATACAGTAGAGGAAGTAAAACTGGCCAATCAAATTCAAGAAATGCTACCTCTAATAGGCAAAGAAAATTCAACTCCAGAGGAGAAAAAGATTGTTCGTAAAGGGCAAATAGCCAAACAAAAAATGGTTCAGGCAAATTTACGTTTAGTGGTTTCCATAGCTAAAAAATACCAAAATCGCGGTTTATCTCTGCTCGATCTAATTCAAGAAGGCAGTATTGGTTTAATGAGGGCAGCAGAAAAATTTGATGCCCGTAAAGGTTATAAGTTTTCTACCTATAGTTATTGGTGGATTAGACAAGCTATGACTCGTGCGCTCGCCAATCATGCTCGGACAATTCGTTTACCAATTCATATTATTCAAGAGTTAAATCAAGTCAAAAAAGTAACTCGTCAGCTATCCCAAAAGTTAGGTCGAAAACCGACAGATAGTGAAATTGTCGAGGAGCTAGATATCGATATTGATAAGTTAAGATCTTTAGCACAAGCAGCGAAAATTACTAAGACAAAGAGTCTCAACGTTGCTATTGATGATAATCAAACTGAGTTAGGAGAACTTTTAGCCGATGATTCTACTTCTCCCTCAGATTTTGTCACAGAACTAGAAACCAGTGCCAACATCGAGAATCTACTACATATCCTATCTCCCAAACAGCGAGATGTAATTACTTTGCGTTATGGGTTAAAAGACGGGAGAGTAATGACCTACGAGCAAATTGGTAATATTTTGGGTATTAGTCGAGAAAGAGTTAGACAAATTAAAAATAAAGCAATTAAGTTAATTAAGCAAAAAACAATTAAAAACCCTGGATTGGCAGGATAAAGAAGTTATTAGTTATTAGCTATAAGACTATCCAATTAGTTTTAACCCATCGGTTTAAAAACTAATTGGGCTAAAGACTATTCGATACCTTTTATTGATAGCGAGCGCAAATATTTTGGTGTTCTATTTGATGCTCTGAACAGTTAGTGACTATTTCTAAACGCACCTTAGCATTACCTACCGAGGAAAGGTGAGCAATCGCTTCTAGTAGTTCCTGGGCTGTTTGTGGTTCGAGATAGTGGCTTCTAGTGATATGAAGACTGTCGGTATTGTTTAACTCTTCGTAGTTAAAACCATTAACTTTTTCTTCTTTAATAACTACTTCTGTTAATCGTTCAGGATTCTTGCCAATTCGTTCTACAATTAATTTTTCTCGTCTAATAGGGATTTGGAGCATTCGCGTTTCTACCTGTTTGCGAACAATAACTTCTCCCACTTTCTGCTTGCGACGAGTTACGAGTAACTTCTCTTCTAACAGAGGAATTCGCTCAACCTCTGATAAAGCAGATTGCTGGTTGTTGTTATCATCGGTAGGATTCATCTCACAATCCTCATACAAAAGAGATTCTGTCAGTGCATTTTTTAGTTGAGAATTTAAATCGCCCTGCTTGCTACTATGATTACTTTTACTCAAAGTCATAACACTAAATGTTGTTTACTAACTAAATCTTTAATTAAGTCTAGGTAGAGTTATTAACCCTACCTGCTACTTTAATTATCGAAAAGGTTCAGAATTTACAGATCGCGATTAACTAAGGCTTCACCTTCAGTTTCTACTTCTAATTCTTCACGACGGACAGTTTCTTGAGCAGATACGGTATCTTGCTCTACCTCTTTACGAACGCTAACTTCTTCTCTGACAAAAGCCTTTTTCTCAATATTGGCTGATTCTTCGTACACTTCAACTCTTGCTACTTCGCCATCGTTAAAAGTAGCTTCTCCTGGAGCAACTGCAGGGGCGTTAGTAGGATTGTTGCGTTCGATGACGACTCTTTCTTTTTCTACAGGAACAGACACATTAGCAGTTTCCGTTTCAACTCGCTTACCGATGGTTACTGCACCAGCACGAAAACGTTCTTTATTAGCTACAAGACGCTCTTCATATAATTTTAGGCTGTGACGATTATCAGTTTCCTGATGTGCATATAAGTTAGGTTCACGGTCGTACTCGGAGGAATTGCGCTCGCCAGTATAAGCTCCACTGTCATAACTTTGAGCTTCTTCAGCGTAAACGGTATTGTTTGGAGCGTATTCTACACCACGATAAACCATTCTGACTCGCTCTTCATAGTCGCGATCGATGGTCATATTATCATCATATTCAGGGAGATTTTCTGCCTGTTCTTTAGTCAAGCTTTTGGCATATATCCTTTCCTGACTGTAATCAACGCTGGCTCTACCGATGGGTAACAGTACTTTTTTCCCAAAAATCCAAAAACCAGTATCGATAACTAAATAGCGAAAACTACCAGTTTCATCGACAAGAATATCTTGAACTGAACCAATTTTTTCATCGGTATAGCTATAAACAGTAAAGTTTTTGATATCGTTACCCTCGAAAATATACTTTTTATAATCGGGGTATAGATCGGCAATCTTTACTAAAACCATAATTAATTGTTCCTCTTTCCATCTATTTATTATCTTTAGGTTATTAGTTATGAAATAAAGTTTCATCTAACCTATGAAGTAAATGCAAAAAAGAATAAATATAGCTAAAGATGTATAATTTTTCCCTGATATAAATCCTACTTAATCTAATAATTGTCAAAATTACTTTTTACCAAAAATAACGGGAAGTATGTCCTGAGAGAGACGAATGGCTAGCAACTTAAGCCGGGACAAGAGAAGTGAGGAGGGTGAGAGTTATATTTGAGTGTGGTTCGCGGCAGCTTGCCGCGAACAAAGCCCCCTTTTGGATGTTTGAATTCAGCTTGTTTCAAGACCCGTCCAATAGCTTTTTCGTTGACGAGAAGTTCTTGAGCAGAGCTCAGAGCGCAGAAGCCAGAGTGAAAAAAGCTCAAGTCACGGTCATCAAATTTCTGAACTTCCCCCATACAAAAATACTATTGGCAACCCGAAAGCCCATGCAGCAAGCACTATAGCGGTTTTTTCTTTTGACTCATACATGGACACAAAAAAGATATATTGACCCCAATGATCGCGGTCACGCAGTGCCTGCCTTCGGCAGACCGCCATATAATAAAATTACCTAGGTGCAATTCCCTCAAACCCGCTTCACGTCTAGCTTCAGAGAAATTGTAGCCAGTAACAGGTAGTTTAAAAATCGCTACAACTACCTTAAATGTAAGCTTTCGTCATTTTTCTCAATCGGAAGTTCAGAAATTTAGTGATTTTCTGGGCTTCCTGGGTGATGGTAAATCCCCCATTTGTTCCATTAACCAAGGGAATAGCGCCGGAAAAGTTCGGCCAAAGAAGCGTTGTGCTGCTGTGGAACCATCGGTTCGTCTCAGGTCAAAATTATGAATGACAGTTAGAACCTGCAAGTCACGCTCTGATAACCCCCGACCGCTGTGATGGAGGCGAGATAAATAACCATTACGCCCCTCAATAGCTGAGGTGGTGCGCTGAAATTTAGCCACCATTTGGGTAGCCCAGTCGCGCCATTGCTGAACCTCTACTTGGTTAAGGGTAAGAGTCAGTTGGTGAGCCAGAAGTTTTTGATGAGCTTTTTCATAAGCTTTTTGATAGACTGCTTTCAAATCTCGATTCTTGGTCTTGTCGAATTGAGTCAGCCAATAAACCTCTGGGAGGAGACAACCAACTAGCCAAGATGAAGTCAGTTCATCGATTTCTTCTGTTACAAGACTTTGTTCAACAAGAAGCCACCATGAATTGATGCCCGACGCTATTCCCAAAATTTGAGCGCTAAATTGTTCTAAGGCTTTCTCGATTTTAGAAACTTGATAGGTCTGCCCCAAAGCAGCCAGCATCGGCAGGAGTTTTCTGAGTGCTGCGGCTACATCTACTCCCGTCTGAAATCCACTTCCATCTACGGCAAAAGGATGGACAAGGGTGGAAATTTTATGTAAAAGACTGTGGTAAGTCTTAACTCCTGTCTCCAGAAAGTGGTACTGCTCAAGGAGCCAAGCCTGGTGCTGGCTTAGAGGAAGAGAAATCGGTTTTTTCTTCAGGTGACGGGCAGTTATTTCTCTGTTTGTTTTTTGTAATTGTCTTTTCGTGCGGGCTAATTGACCTCCCAATCTGGCTCCAATGGTTCGAGAAAGACAACGCATTCCGTGAAACAGATCGGGCAGAGAAGGACAACCTATACCTTGTACAGCTAATTGGACTAAAGCCTTGGCTCGGTCACTGACCAATGACTTAATCGACACAGTTGCTCCTATTTGACTTAAAGCTGTCTGGACTTGGCCAAACCAGGTCTGGTATTTCCGGTCTGAGGTTTTGGACTCCAAGAGAATATACCCAGAAACGCGCATCCATGAAGACCAGGACAATTCCTGGCAATCCTGGGAAAAAAGTTTCATTTCTAACCTGCTATGATTTCAAGCTGAACCGGAGTTAATTTGAGCTGCTGGTTTTGCTCCTGCTGATAAGGGGCGAATCTCCGAGCGCATCTGTGCCTCTAATCGGCGTAGGGCAGTGGGGGAGACACCAATCTGTCTGTTCAAACGTAGTAAATGCAAAAACTCCGAGAGAACCTCAGAGCCAATCCCTTGTTTAATGCCAAAGATGTAAATGGTGCCAAAAACTAAGATCTTCAGCCACTCATATCCTTCAGGAGTTTCCCAAAAGTAGGATTCGGGATGCTGCTGGCGATGCTTAATTCTTTGACTGAGGCGATGTACACTACTTTTAGATATGTTTGTCGCTCTTGCCAAAGCTCGCAGTGACTTGATTCTCAGTGTACTCATCGCTTGATAGACTTTTTGGCAACGCTGTGGTAGCCCCATAGGTTGATTTTCTCGCTTGGCGGAAGATTTCTGCTTAAAATTGAATCATAATTCGCGGCAAACTGCCGCGAACAAAACCTGTGGTTTTCTAGAGAGTCAGTTATGCCTAAGCCAAGCGTGCAGGACCAACTAACCAGCAGAGCCGACCAATTACAGGCAGCCATTGCTATCTTACAACAGGAAATCCAACAAATCTTAACAGAAGGAGAAGTTGCACCTCCTGGCGCTCGTGTGATGCGTTACCAGGTCAAGAGAAAAAATAGCTGTTATTGGTACTACAAGCTGCAAGCTCTTGAGCCCCTGTTTCCCACTTCCTCAAAATCTGGGTCGATGAGCAAGTATAAACATTTGGGAAAGGCAGGGAGTCCGGAGCATATTGCGGCGGTTCTCAACGTCGCTAGAAGGTCAAAAATTGATGGGTTGCAACGGGCAATCAATTCTCTAACCGAAAGTTGGTTACAGGTGTGTTTTGGAGAAGAGACAGATAAAGACAAAAAATCGGATAAATAGTTGAATTAATCGCTTTTGTTCGCGACATTTCCTGTCGCGAACTACACTTCCCCCAACCATCTTCCTTTTGGCTAAAACTGTCCCGGCTTAAGTTGGTAGCCGGCTTGACTGATTGCCTAATCAGATCTTATTGCTCAAATACGTAATAATATAGATGCGACGATGACCAAATTCCTGCAAAATCGTCCCCCTACCCCTCCTCCTGAAGAGCAAAACTGGATAGAACGTTTATTAGAAAAGATAAAACATCCGTCCAAAAAAGTAACTATTATTGGTATTTCCGGACTTGTTCTAGGAGTTGGTGGTTACTTGGGATTACAAGTATTGGTCAAAGAAAAGTTACCTCCCTTTCTAGAAGTAGTAATTGGTAATTTTATCGCTCGCCCAATAGATTTGGGTGAGGTACAAAGTTTTTCTCTGACTGGGATCGAATTAGGCAAGACAGAGATCCCTGCTACAGCTACAGACCCAGATTATGTTACTGTCGAAGAGGTCAAGGTTGGTTTTAATATCCTACCAGTAATATTTCGTCGTACTCTTCCTTTAGATGTAACCCTAGTACAGCCCAAAGTTTATGCCGAACAAGAACAAGATGGCGAGTGGTTAAATCTGGATTCTTGGCAGAGTGATGAAGAAAGCAAAGAACCACCGATCTATTTTGACGTAAGCGTAGATGTAGAAGAGGGAGATATTACAGCTGTACCTTATAATCAATCTCCTATACAGGTAAGTATAGATGGTAATGGTAGATATAATCCAGCTAACAATACCCAAATAGAATACGATCTAGAGGCAGCGATCGCCAAAGCTAAAGCAACTATTCAGGGCGAAACTGTTGTCGAGACGGGTAAAACTGATACCAAATTATTAATTCAAGATTTAGCATTGGCTGATGTGGCAACTCTACTGCCTAATTCTCCTCTAAATCTTAGTAGTGGTAAACTCAATGCCAATCTTGATATCAATATTCCTTCCTTTGAAGAGATTAATTCAACTAATGTAGAAGGAAGCTTAAGTCTTCAGGAATTATCTGGGTCAGTAAAAGATTTATCTGCACCCATTAAAGCGCGAGCGCAATTAAATTTTGGCGGAAAAGAAGCCCAAGTAGAACAAACTCAAGCTAGTATCGGGGATATTGTTGCCCAACTATCAGGAACAGTAAATTGGCAAGAGGGTTATGACTTGGCTGTCGATGTTCTACCCTTTAGATTGTCTAGTCTGTCAAAAATTTTACCTTCAGAATTACCCGTAGATACCGCAGGAGAAGTTACAGCAAAACTGGAAGTAACAGGAGATATTCAAGAACCTGTAGTCAAGGGAAAAATTAATAATACCGAGACATTGAGGGTAGCTAAGACTCAGTTTAAACAAATTCAAGCCAACTTTACCGCCGATTTAAACAAGTTTATCCTTGATAACTTACACATTACTCCTTTAGCTGGAGGTAAAATTACCGCAGAAGGTACGATCGCGACCAATCTCAAAGGTTCTCTAGAAAGCGATCGACCTATAGATGTTGTTAAAATGCCGATGGCATTGAAATATAATGTCGAGTTACCCACAGAAGAAATTGTTGCCCCCTACTATCAATTCCCTTCAGAAGTTGCTGTAGGTAATCTTCAAGCAGCAGGAGAAATAAGAGGTACGATTTCTAATCCAGAAGCCTCGATCGACTGGCAAATCACTCAAGCAGGTACTTCTTCAGTAGATAACATTTCTGGTGAAGGGGAAATTTTCTTAGTGAATAAGAATTTGTTATTACAAGATACCGAGATCGAAGTAGGGGAAGGAAGCATAAATATTGAAGGGAATAGCGATATAGAAGGGCAAACATGGCAAACCGATATTACGGCTAATTCTATTGCTTTGACTCCTTTCTTATCTCAACTGCAACTAGAAGGAGTAAATCTCCATCGCCCTATCAGTATAGATAGTGCTAATGCCAAATTCCAAGGCAAATTAAACGCCCTCGATCTTAATAAAATTCAAGGTGTAGCCAATGTTCAATTAGATGTAGATGGGGGAGATGTAGCGGTAAATAGTCAGTTAAATCAAGGAACTATTCAAGCTAACGCCACATCTCGTGATATTTCTGTTGGCAAATTTGTTCCTAATTTACCTATTCCCACTACCTTACGAGCGGCAAGAATTGATGTAGCTGGTAGATTACAACAATTACTTTCTGTTAGCGAAAATCCAAATCTTAGCAGCGTCGATGCTAACCTCAATGCTAATCTCATCATGGCTGATGGTACGGTAAAAGCAAAAGGAAAGCTCAATAATAATCAATGGCAAACTGAGATCAGGGCTGCTAATCTCAATACAAATTACTTGCTAGATACGTTTGCTTCTAATAATCAATCTCTTAACTTAGACAATCTTAACGCCCAAGTCGATCTGACTGGCAGTATTAATCCCCTACTTAATCAAGAAACTAACTTTCCCATTAATGTCAATAAGTTTGCCCTGCAAACAGGCAATCAATCTCTAGATGCCAATGGTAATTTACTTATAAGTGATTTAACTACTAACCCTGATGTAGCTAGTGCCGAAGGCAGAAAACAAGGAGATCTATTTTCTCTTGATATTGTCAATTTTCCTCTCGCCCTCATTAATCTTACTCCTGGTAAACCATTAGGCATTGAAGGAGCATTACAAGGTAAAGTGACAGGAGAAGTAGCTGCAAATCTTTACAGTTTGGCAACCAATGGAGATATAACAGTTGATCGACCAGGAATAGGCTATATTAAAGCTGATGGATTTAATGCTAAATTCAACTACGATCCTAATCAGAATATCGCCGAAGTAGCTACCGGATCTCTTGATTTAAAAGATAGTCAATATAATTTTCAGGGTGGCTTAAACTTACAATCGGGAGAACTCGATGGTAAATTAAATATTTCTCAAGCTTATATCCAAGATATTTTAACTACTTTTCGTTGGTTTACCTTTGCCGACTTAACCCGTTTATTCCAAACTCCTGATTATGCCGAACCTGTAGCCGTAGACCCCAATTCCGTTATTACCGTTAATGAATCTATTACCCAAAAACTTAACTTACTACGAGATATAGAAAACAGAATTCAGGCACTCGCCGAAAGCAAAAAAGCGGGCAACATACCAACCCTACTAGATATTGAAGGGGGTTATCAAGGCGAAATTACTTTAGATGGCACTATCAATAATCCAGAAGTTAATTTTCAAGTAAAGGGGAATAATTGGCAATGGCACACTCAACCAGGTTTTGTCGATATTGTTAAAGGTATTAAACCCCTTGGTTTTTTTGGTTTAGTCAAAAAAGAAAGTCCCAAAATTGCTTTGGACAAAATTCTTGTTCAGGGTCAATTCCAAGGAGAAACAGTCAATCTCGGCACTGCCACCATCCAAGTAGAAGATGCGATTTTAAGTCTAGATGGGCAACTCTCGACTAATCAACAAAATGCTAACTATCAGGTACAAAACCTAACTGTCAATACCATTGAAAAGTTTACGAATATTCCTATCGCTCTTACTGGGGTAATCAACACCGCAGGTACAATAACAGGTACATTATCTAAGCCCAACATAGAAGGACAAATTAATTTTACTGATGGTTCATTTAACGGTCAAAACTTACCCCTAACCATTGCTGGTAAATATGACTACACAGATTATTTATTTACCTTCAAAACTACTGAACCTTCCTATATTCAGATAGATGCTAGTATTCCCTATCCCGTTCAACCAGACATAAGCGATCGAGTTTACGCAGATGTCAAACTAACAACAGAAGCTTTTGCCCTTTTAGATGTTTTCACCTCCAAAAATTTAACTTGGGTTGATGGAGAAGGAACAGCCAATTTACGAGGGGTAGGAAAAATAGATTTAGAGCGAGAACAAATCCTCTACGGCTTAGATGCTCAAGGAGAAGTAAACTTAGACAAGGCTACGGTTAAGAGTGCCTATTTTGAATCACCTCTGGTTGCTACAGGTAAAATTACTATCAATAACCAAGTCGTTACCGTTGAAACTTTAGAGGGAAAATTTGCCGAAAAAGATTTATCTGTTACAGGTAGTTTGCCAATTTTATATGCTGTGGATAATTTAGATAATCATCTCACTATTAATCTCCCCCCAGGAAAAATAGATATCGAAGAACTCTACAAGGGAAAAGTAGCAGGAGATGTAGTCATAACATCTGCAGCCTTGTCCCCAGTTATTAGTGGAGAAGTTAACCTAGAAAATGGTCAAGTTTTTCTGCCAGAAAAAAAATCTAACAATGCTTCAACTGAAGATGCTGTAGTCGAAAATATTCAGCAAGCATCCAATCAAGAACCTACTATAGAAGAGCCTCCTAGTGCAATCATAAAACTACAAGATTTTCAGGTCAATTTAGACGAATTAAGATTCCAACAATCTCCCCTCTATGAATTTGAGGCTGCTGGAGATTTAACTCTTAACGGAAGAGTAGATGATATTCCTAATCTCCAAGCAGATGGAACAATTCAACTTACAGAAGGATATATAAATTTGCTTAGTAATAACTTTTCCCTAGTCCGTAGACACCAAAATCTAATTGTTTTTAATCCTGAAGCAGGAATCTTGAATCCCTATTTAGATATCCAACTGAAAACAGAAGTTTCTAACTTCCAAGAGTTTGGCGTAAGTAGTCGTCAATTAAGCCAAGGTAGAAACGAAATTCCCGCTCCTATTACTACAGCTGGTAATACTAATATAATCAGGATTAATCTAGATATCGACGGAGAAGCACAAGAAATATTGCCTAGTCTGGGGAAAGACCCCTCAGATTACTGTCCTGTCCGACCCGATAATGCCCGTTTAAAAGGAAAAGCAGGTTACACTCAAGCTCAATTAGACCAACTAGCAAAATGTATTGAAGTAGCTGCTTTAAATGACGGTAGCGAGCGACAATTTATTAATTCTCCTGCTGTAGAACTTACTAGTAATCCTGCCCGTAATCGAGGAGAAATTTTGGGTTTATTGGGCAATAGCTTGATTGACTTTGCCAAAGAGTTACAAAATAAAAATACCGAAGAATTATTAGAGTTAGGCGTAACGCAGTTTGTAATTGCTCCCATTCAAAGGCGTTTATTTAACCGGTTTGAAGATGGGGTTGTTAGTGTCGGAAGAAAAATTGGTCTAGATTATTTAAGAATTTATCCTTTGGTTGAGGGTATTTATGAAATTAATCAAGATTCTTCTATTAGGGGGACTTTTAATTACATCAACAATTTGACTAGTAATGAAGTTAATAATAGTGAATTCAAAGTTGAATATCAACTAAGATTCTAGTTTTATATCTCATTATTAATTAACAAAAATAATACTAAATTAAGTTTATCCCACCTTGTAATTATGGATTTTGATTTTTTGTCACTTCAGATTTTAGCAAATAAGATTAGCGATTATTTTATAGCTTTAGTAATTTTATTTACAGGATTTTTATTGCTCAGAATATTTCACAAAATTGCCATTCGTAGTCTCAAAAAATGGGCAGCAAGAACAGATAATATTTATGATGATGCGCTCATTAGAATTATCGAACGGAATCTAATTCCTATTGCTTATATTGGGATTATTTACGTAGCCATTGGTAATCTAGCTTTGCATCCCATACTCGCTCGAGTTATCGAAGTTATAGTTATTATTGCTTCTACCATATTTGCGCTTAGATTACTGACAACTTCAGTAGAATATGTAATTAAAATTTATTGGCTAACTTATCATCGAGATAACGCCAATGTTGAGCAAAGTATTAATGCTTTAATTCCTGCTATTCGGGTTATTTTTTGGCTAATTGGTATTGTCTTTCTACTAGATAATCTAGGGTTTGATATTTCCGCAGTAGTAGCTAGCTTAGGAATTGGTGGTGTGGCGATCGCTCTAGCTTCTCAGGGAATATTACAAGATTTATTTAGTTATTTTTCTATTTTGCTCGATCGTCCTTTTGAACTAGGAGATTTTATTATTGTCGGCGATTATTTGGGTACGGTAGAATATGTGGGAATTAAAACTACTCGCCTTAAAAGTATTAGCGGCGAAGAGATTATTGGGCTCTTCCGATTTGGCTATGCTAAATTAACTATAAAAGTGGAAAGATAATAAACTTCTTGACCGAAAATTATCAAAGTTTTTAAATCCAAATCCTTTACGTTTTATCAG
>JAAUYH010057915.1_pt1 | contig 12840 bp, 15 predicted proteins | sample 7278061 | NCBI WGS metagenome assembly JAAUYH01 (sample SAMN14350203, study PRJNA611818) | marine sediment metagenome | isolation source: surface marine sediment (0.6m) | place: French Polynesia: Moorea | collected 2018-08
GAGTATTTGCAAATAAACGTGCTACATATTCCACACCCAAATCGGGAGTAACTGTAATACAGGGTTTGGTCATGATCTCAAATACCCTGAGAGTTTTCGGATCATCGCCGTAAGCAGCTACTTTATAGACAATATCGGTTTCTGTAACCATTCCATAAGGGTCGCGATCGCTACGAGGTTCAACAATTAAAGCCCGCAAACCCTTATCCTTCATTAGCTTAACTGCTTCTGCTACTGTAGCAGAGCCACTAATAGCTACCACATCTTTGGTCATAATATCTTCTGCTCGCATCATGGCTCAAATCTCCTTGGTCTATGTAGTAATTGTTAACATCAATCTTCATAAATGCGACACTCTAGAGCATCAGGATTTTCTGCACAATAGTCCTTGAGAGAATCAGACTTTTTGGCTGCTTTGCGTTTATCCGCAGCAATAGCTTGTAATTCTTCTACTACATCCCAAGCAGCAGCACATTCAGGGGAGGTTGCTCCTTTCTCTGCACAAGTAGCTCTCGCCTCTTCCCTAGCAGCATCAATACGATCTTCGAGAAAAAGCTGCATTGGCTTTTCTACAAAATCACTTTTGTGCATAATATCGCTGATGGAGACAATTCCTAAGAGCTTTCCTTCAACTACAGGTGCGCGACGAATACGAGTATTTGCAAATAAACGTGCTACATATTCCACACCCAAATCGGGAGTAACTGTAATACAAGGTTTGGTCATGATCTCAAACACCCTGAGAGTTTTCGGATCGTTACCATAAGCAGCTACTTTATAGATAATATCTGTTTCTGTAACCATTCCATAAGGGTCGCGATCGCTACGAGGTTCAACGATTAAAGCCCGCAAGCCCTTATCCTTCATCAGCTTAACCGCTTCTGCTACCGTAGCAGAGCCACTAATTGTTACCACATCTTGGGTCATAATATCTTTGACTTGAAGCATTAAATTTTACCTCTTGTTTTTAACTGGATTTTTAAGTGCAAAATCGGAACTTCTCTTTACAAAATAAGTGCCAGGAAACTGAGCTTCTAAGACACTTCCACTAAGAGAACACATCACCATTAAATAGTCACAAACAGGACATTCTGTCTTAATAACTTGCTTTTTAGGGCAACTACAGTAGGCAGCTTCACTACTAGTGAAATAACGACGAATTGCATTACTACCACAGTTAGGACATTGAATTGTTTGAATGGTATTTATCACAATTTTGATTCTAATTTTAGAGCATAAAATGAATATTTTGCTCACTCCTCACCAGGAATACTGTCAAATCCATAATCAATTATCAATAATAAATTATCAATTTGATCTATATAAATGACTGAATAAGACCTTAATTAGCAATTAGCTAAAAACTAATTAATTTAGGGTACAAGCAGGATACTAAAAAGAGAGAAAATATCAAAATATTATTGGATACTGGAAGCTCCTGTCCTTCTATCCCAGATTAATTAGTAATTAGTAATTATTCCTTCACTACAGTTGGAGGTGCATTTCCACAGCATTACTATAAGTCTCATAAGGAGATTTCCCCACAAACTGTTCTGTTAATTTGGCATCTTTAAAGATTAAAACCCTAGGAAGATTGGAAATGTGGTTTTTTTTGGCATTATTAGAATTTTGCTCGATGTCGATTTTTACAATTTTGGCTTTACCTTGATATTCTTCTGCCAAGCGATCCATAAAAGAAATTATTAAATCAAAACAGCCACACAATGTTCCTAAGTAGTAAACAACGACTAGATTTTCATTTTGCATTAATTGTTTTAAATTTTTTTCTCGGATATACTCTGCTTGATGTTTTATAGACATAATTTTTACTCGGGAATTATTAGTAAAGTTCGTCTTCTTGATGAGTTAAAATTGTGCAGTCAGACATAGGATAAGCCACACAAGTTAAAACAAAACCAGCTTCAATTTGTTCATCATCTAAAAAAGCTTGGTCTGATTGATCTACAGTTCCAGCTAATAACTTTCCTGCACAGCTAGAGCAAGAACCAGAACGGCAAGAAACAGGTAGATCAATATGGTTTTCTTCTGCTGCATCGAATATATATTGATCTTCTGCAACTTCAATGCTTATCTCCAAACCTTCTGCTTCATTAACCAATTTGACTTGATAAGTCGCCATAAAAATTTTCTCCTTTTGTAGGTTGATGGGAAAGTTCTTGATAAACTAGATTTAAGAAATTCAATATTTTTGCCTAGTGATGAATTCTCCCAACTCAGAACCCAATAAAATTTGGGAAAGATTAGAAACAGGAAGAAGAAATAAAGCTGCTAGCGGTGGCTATGCTGGTTATGGTTCTCCTGCTTTTGGCAAAAAAGCTGTCAATGGAGAGTTAGTCAATAATCCTCAAGAACAAGAAATTATTGAGCTAATTCGTCGTCATCACAAATCAGGAAAATCGCTACAACAGATAGCTAATTGGCTCAATCAACGGGGATACAAAACTAAAAGGGGTCAACAATGGCAGAGAATTTCCATTAAAAGAGTCTTAGACAGACTTTATGGCAAAAATCCTTGATTTGCTCAGATAAAAGTTTTTTCTTGATTGATGATGGCTGTTTTCTATAACCTCCAGTGACTCTACTCTTTGAGTAGAAATTATTTCAAGCTTTTGTCTGTTACATTTCTCTTATCATAAACCTTAAAGGGACTAATGAAAAGATTATTTCTCGAATTAAGCCATATTATTTGTTACATCGGTTTTGATGTCTGTAGCTATGGAAATTGACGATCGCTGGTTAGCGACTCCCGATTTAGACATGGCGATTGAGCGATCGCCGTTGCAAATTAGCCCTGAGACTGGTGTGCGAGAGGCGATCGCTATGATGAGTCAAGCCAGAGGTAGTAGCTGTTATTTTTCTAGTGATAATGAGTTAGAAAAATCTCTCTGGGGCAATCAAAACCCTTCTAGTTGTGCTTTAGTTATGGAGGGAGGCAAATTACTGGGGATTTTGACAGAAAGAGATATTGTACGTCTGACCGCTTCAGAAATGTCCTTTGATCGCTTAAAAGTTAGTCAAGTAATGACTCAACCTGTTATTACCTTATCCCAGGAGAATTTTAGAGATATATTTGCAGCTTTATTCCTATTTCGTCGCTATAAAATTCGTCATTTACCATTGGTGGATGAGAAAAATAACCTTGTGGGGGTAATTTCTCCAGAAACTATCCGCCATGCTATACGTCCTGCTAATTTACTCAAACTAAGACGAGTTGCAGACGTTATGAGCAAAAATGTAGTTCATGCGCCTAAGAGTATTTCAGTAGTGAAGATAACTCAATTAATGGCACAACAAAAAGTGAGTTGTGTAGTAATTACCGAAGAAGACGAAATAGACAATATCTTAATTCCAGTGGGGATTATTACTGAACGAGATATTATGCAATTTCAATCCTTAGAATTAAATCTCAGCAGCATCACAACAGAAGAAGTAATGAGTACCCCTTTATTTCTTATAAGTCCAGAAGACTCTCTATTAAAGGCTCATCAAGAGATGCAGCATAGACGAGTCAGAAGATTAGTAGTTTCATGGAACTGGGGACAAGGATTAGGAGTCATTACTCAAACAAGTCTCTTACGTATTTTCGATCCAATGGAAATGTATGGAGTAATCAAAACCTTACAACGGACAATAGAAAAACTAGAAGTAGAAAACCACAGGCTGTCAGATATTGTCAAAAACATCAAAGGCTGAATTTCTATAATTTGGTCGATTTTTTTGACTGCTATGGCAGCTAGCATCTAAACTTAAAACCTATAGCTCATAAACCTTAAGTAAAATTGCCGACATCAAAGAGATAAACTTAATGGAATAATGAAGATAAGTTAATATAAGGGTCAAATATTGGAATCAACTTTACAAAAACGATAAAAAATTACGATTACAATGATGAATAAATATTTTTATACAGCAATTACCGTAGGAGCGATTGCCTTAAGCAGTACGTCTCTGAATGCCAAAGAAAGTTACAGTCAAAGTATTTCAAACACTATCTTTGTTTGTTCTATCGAATCAGAAACACCCACCCTATTTGCTTACAGTCCAGGGAAAATTACTATAACCCCATTAATCAATTGGCATGAAGAATATCTACTACCTGAACAGTCAGGAATAGAAGTTTGTCAACAAGTAGCTGCTAAACTACAAGATTTATCACAACAAAGACAAAAAAGATTTATCACTACCGAAAACCAAGAAGACCAGACCCTGGTTTGTATGGTTACTCAAGACAATTACAACTGTAACTCTGAAGCTAGTGAACCTCTATTTAGCCTTAATCCCAATTATCAAGCTAGCTGCATTCTAGATCGTAGAAAACCTATCGAATGTGTGGCAATAGGACAAAATAGGGGTGTTTTTAGCGTACCAGATGCTCCTTACACACCCATATGGTGGCCCTGGTAAACCCTATAGCTGGATTGTATTTCTAGAGCATCAAAATCAATTTAAAGAGTAAGGAGTAAAGTATAAAGTATGAGGTATGGACTGGGAGAGGCTTGCTCCTCCAGGGCTTCCTTTTCGCGCCAAAAAGCAAAGAACTTAAGCAATCTAGCTCAATTCCCAACCTCTCTCCCAGGGTTATTATTCTGACTCCTGATTATATATTTTAAAAACCCAGTGTTAAATTAATTAGTGATAAATCTGATAACTTGTAAATCTAAATTCAGATCAATTCTATTTTGATTACCAAACTAGATCAATTAATGTCCTTGAAAATTTTACTGGGACTTTTTGCTACTATTGCGTTGGTTAAATCTCTGTTTTTTGGTTCTAGTGTACAAGCACAAGTCTCAGAATCCAAAACCTTTGTATCTCCGACTAATCTAAGTTCTCTACCTCAAGCTGACAGCCAACCATCAAAGCTTTTCATCACTCAAGATCAATCAGACTCTGGTAGTCCCTCTTTGCGTCGTCAACCTGTAGAGGGGGAAAAAAGGTTTGAACCAACAAGAATTCCTCTGCGTCTTCCTCGTCGCAGCTACTATCGTGTCTCCCCCAGTATCACAATTATCAATCCTTCTGGGTTTGGTGCTGCTTGGGGGAGTGCTGGTATTGGTATAGGACTTCAACAAAGAGTCCGTTTTAGAGATCAAGCAGACGGAGTGGTCGGTTTTGGTTTTGGATTGGGGAATCCTCAAAAAAATATTGGGCTGCAAATCGGGATAAGTTTAGTTGATGTCAGTGCGCCCTCTAGAGATGGTGCAGTTAGTTTCAAACTCCATAGACGTTTACCTGGAGATTTGAGTATTGCAGTAGGAACTCAAGGTGCAATAATCTGGGGTAATACCGACGGGGGGTCTTCGGTATATGGAGCAGTTAGCAAAAGATTTGCACTTAGACCAGACCGAACTAGACCTCTAAGTGAAATGTATATGACTTTGGGATTAGGAGGAGGACAATTTCGTTCTGAATCCGATGTTCAAAATGAAATTGAATCTGTTGGGGTATTTGGGAGTGTTTCTGTAAAAGTGATTGAGCCAATAAGCCTAATTACCGAGTGGAGTGGTCAAGACTTGACTTTTGGAGCTTCTATTGTGCCTTTTAGAAATTTGCCTGTAGTAATAGTTCCAGCAGTTACCGATATTACTGGAGAAGCTGGTGATGGAGCAAGATTTATCTTTGGAGTAGGTTATAGTTTTTCTTTTTGACTTTGATCTTTATATTTAGTAACTATCTAGCCATGAAATCCTTGAATCATCTTATTAGTCTTAGTGTTTTATTTTGTTGGGTTATGGTTAGCCCCCCTCTAGTTCGTTCCCAAACAGGAAATATGTCGGATGTTACAGGTCCCAATCCTATAGACATGATAAATCCTGATACTTCCAACGGCGATCCCGAACCTCCGGATCCTACTTTAATTCCTCCTGACCCCGACCCCGACCCTATCGGAGACAATCCTAACCCTACTGACCCTACCGCAGAAAATCCTGGCACTACCGACCCTACCGCAGAAAATCCTAACCCTACTGACCCTACCGCAGAAAATCCTGGCACTACCGACCCTACCGCAGAAAATCCTGACACTACCGACCCTACCGCAGAAAATCCTGACACTAATACTGACCCGACAGCAGATACTGCGGATACTACTGATACTAATACTGAAAGTTCAGACAGTGATGTAGCACAAGAAGGAGAAACTCAAGACGAAACTGCAACAAGTGACACCGAAACAACTGACACCGAAACAGAAGATACAGCAGAAGATACCAAAGATAGCGAAGAGGTAGCAGACGAGCCAGATTTTGAACAAGAAATAGACTCTCAAGCTTATGAGGTACAGCTACAGCAATCTAGTCCTGAATTAGCAATACTAATGCAAGAAGAGTCTTATGCAACTCAAATATCATCCTATGCAGAATTTCAGATATATGGGGAAGCTCCATCTGTACAACAAATTTCCCAAAGACTAGGGGAATTGTGGCTACAAACTGGAAAAAAAACAGCATTTATAAGTATATCCTTGCAAAGAAATCAACTAGAATCTTTTACTGTCTTACCTAATGTATCCTCCTTAGCGATGGATAATTCTGAGATGGTATCTTCTAATATCGCTAACAATCAACTAGTTCAAGCCAGCCAAACAACCTTACGCAACACAATAACAGATAGTTCCCGTAAGAGAATACTAGCAACAGCCAAGAAATTTCGTGAAGAAATTAGTAATCCGAGAAAAGTTGGAAAGAATGACTATTTAATACCTGCACAACAATTGTATGAGTGGATTATTGCACCCCTCGAACCAGAACTAGAGAAATATGATATAGATGTCCTAGTTTTTGCTATGGATTCGGGATTACGTCTATTACCTCTTGCTGCACTTCATGATGGGGAACAATTCTTAATCGAAAAATATGCCATAGCTTTAGTCCCCAGTTTCGGTTTAACTGATACTCGTTACGTAAATTTGAATCAAAGTACCATTTTGGCTATGGGAGCATCCAGGTTTAAAGGAGAAGTACAATCACCTCTCCCCACAATGCCTATAGAATTAGAAACTATTACTCATAATGCTAGTCGAGGACAAATTTATCTCAATGAAGATTTTACTGTTGCCAATTTTAAAGCGCAAAATCGTCTCAGTCATACCTTTTCGATTATTCATTTAGGTACTCATGCTAACTTTAGAGCAGGAAATTTTGATGATTCCTATATCCAGTTTTATGATGAGAAACTACAACTATCAGCTTTAAGAGAGATTTCCGATGAACTGGGTTGGAGTGATAGCAAAAATCCTCCTGTAGAGTTGCTGGTGCTTAGTGCTTGTGAAACTGCTTTGGGTGATGAAAAAGCAGAATTAGGCTTTGCTGGATTAGCTTTACAAGCGGGGGTAAAATCTGCTCTAGCTAGTCTCTGGTATGTGAGCGATTTGGGGACTTTAGCTTTGATGGGAGAATTTTACAATCGCCTAGACGATAGCTTAATTAAAGCGGAAGCACTGCGCCAAACCCAGTTAAATATGTTAACAGGAAAAGTTATGGTGCAAGATAAACATATTATATTATCTAATGGAGAAAGCTTACCTCTACCTGATAACTTCCCCGATGGAAGTTTAATCCTTGACGATCCTTACTTTTGGTCTTCCTTTACTCTCATTGGTAACTGGAATTAATTTGAGGGATGAATTATCAGGAAGTAATCAGTAATCAGTAATCAGTAATCAGTATTACTGTTCTCCGCACTCCCCTCTGCTCCCCTAGTCCCCCCAATCCCCAGTCCCCTAGTCCCCCAATCCCCCATTCCCCATTCCCCATTCCCCATTCCCCCCGGGAGGAGACTTAATATATCTAGGTATTGAACCCAAAATAGATCGGTTTTGTAATGAAGTCTCCTTCCCGCCCCATTCCCCATTCCCCAGTCCCTATTTCAACTATCTTTCTTAATGACCCGCTAAATACTTATTAACCGATGACTTTTTCTTTCATTCGTTCTGATCTGGCTCAATTTGCTGCTTATACTCCCCACCCAGGAGGAAAAACTAATCATCCTGTAGATCGTTTGGATACTAATGAATGTCCCCTCGATCTACCTCAAGAGATTAAAGATAAACTTACTTGGCTTTATCAACAGGAAATAGAAGCTAACCGTTATCCTGATGGGAGTCATTATCAGTTAAAAAGTGCGATCGCAGAATATGTAAATGAGTCAGCAAGTCTAGAAGCAGTAATCTCATCAGCTAATATCTCTTTGGGGAATGGCTCGGATGAGTTGATCCGTTCTATCCTAATTGCTACTTGTTTGGGAGCAGAAGGGGCGGTCTTAGTCGCCAATCCTACTTTCTCTATGTATGGTATCCTGGCTAAAACCCTGGGTATTCCCGTTGTAAGTGTGGGAAGAAATGAGACAGACTTTACCTTAGATCTAGAAGCAGCCAAAAATGCTATTGCAGAAACAACTAACCCTCCTATCAGAGTTGTCTTTGTAGTTCATCCCAACTCCCCCACAGGCAATGCTTTACAAGAACAAGAATTAGATTGGTTGCGAAGTCTATCTCAAGATATTCTGGTTGTAATAGATGAAGCCTATTTTGAATTTAGTCAAACATCCGTAGTAGCAGAACTAGCACAACATCCTAACTGGATTGTACTGCGTACCTTCTCTAAAGCCTTTCGTTTAGCAACCCATCGTGTAGGATATGCCATTGCTAATCCTGAAATGATTGCTATCTTAGAAAAAGTACGTCTTCCCTATAATCTACCAACCTTTTCCCAAACCTCCGCCTTAGTTGCACTGCAAAATCGTCATCTGATATTACCTTTTGTCTCCCAGATACTCCAAGAAAGAGACAGAATGTATCAAACACTATCTAGTAATGAATCTTTACAAGTGTGGCAAAGCAACGCCAACTTTATCTATTTACGACTGAAAAACCTTGATGCTAAATCCCAAAATCAACAACTAGCAGCAATTACCAGCAAGCTGAAAAATCAAGGAACTCTTATTCGCCATACAGGAGGCGGTTTAAGAATAACTGTAGGGACAGCAGCAGAAAACACCAGAACCTTGTCAAGATTAGCTGGGGTTAATAGTTGATTAATTGATTATTATTTTGATTATAGGTGATGCACCGCCCACCTTATTTATTAAACATAAAGCCTATAATCAATAAAAATGAATTCTAATAATTTTATAGACCCACCTTCCCCAACGACTCATCATAAGCATTCAGCAGGACTCTTAACCGCATTTCGTCTAGGATTATTTAATCTGGGATTAGGATTAATGGCGGTATTAACCCTAGCTGTTCTCAATCGAGTCATGATTAGTGAACTGGGGATTCCTGCTACCATTACCGCAGGAGTTTTAGCAGTATCTCAATTTGTTGCACCTGCTAGAGTCTGGTTTGGACAACTATCTGATAGTAAACCTCTCTTCGGGAAACATCGCACTAATTATGTCCTAATCGGAACAGCAATTTTTGGTTTAGCTGTGTTTTTAGCAGTACAAGTAGTGTGGCAATTGGGAGCAATTGTGAGAGCCAATGGAGAATGGTTATGGAATAGCCAAACTATAGGCTTAACTGCCCTATTAGGACTAATTTTAGCAATTTATGGTTTAGCTGTAAGCTCTAGTTCCACTCCTTTTACCGCTTTGTTAGTAGATGTTTCAGAAGAAGAGAATCGCTCTAAATTAGTTTCTATCGTTTGGTCAATGCTGATGGTAGGAATAGTGATAGGGGGGATTAGTGGTGGTGTTGTGCTAAAACAAATCAACCAGGGAGGAGTAGAAGCTGGTCAAATTCCTTTAGAAAACCTCCAAGCACCCATTAACTCTGTCTTTAGCTTTGTTCCTTTTTTAGTTTTGGCTTTAGCAGCGATCGCAACTTGGGGAGTAGAAAAGAAATATTCTCGTTTTAGTTATCGCTCTACTAATTCTGAGCGCGATGATAGTATTACCCTCAACAGAGCTATCAAAATTTTAACAGCTAGTCGTCAAACAGGTATCTTTTTCTCTTTCTTGTGCTTGTTTACTATCAGTTTATTTATGCAAGAAGCAGTATTAGAACCCTATGGCGGAGAAGTTTTCGGAATGTCCATTGCGGATACCACCAAACTCAACTCCTTTTGGGGAATGGGAATTCTATTAGGCTATGGTACAACAGGCTTTTTCATCGTCCCTCGTTTGGGGAAAAAACCCAGTGCTAAAATCGGTTGTTGGCTTGTTGCATTATGTTTTATATTAATTATCCTCTCTGGTTTTACTCAACAAGAAGCAATCCTCAAATCAGCAATGGTAGTATTTGGTACAGCAACGGGAGTAGCTACCATTGCCAGTATTAGTTTAATGTTAGACCTTACCGCAGCAGCAACCGCAGGAACTTTTATTGGTGCTTGGGGACTAGCACAAGCTATGTCCAGAGCCTTAGCTACCGTAGCAGGAGGAGTTATTTTAGATATTGGTAAAGCTCTTTTTACTAATCCTATATGGGGTTACAGTTTAGTGTTTGCCATTCAAGCATTAGGAATGATCGTTGCCATAACTATCCTGAATCAAGTAAATGTGAAAGAATTTAAAGAAACTACAGGAAAAGCGATCGCAACTGTAATGGAAGGAGACTTAGACGGGTAAGATTTATGAGATAATTGGTCTTATTACCAATTGTCAACAATTAATAACTTATTTAGAACTTATTTAGCAATGACTAAGACAGCATGGGTATTTCCAGGACAAGGTTCTCAAGCAGTAGGAATGGGTCTTGACTTACAAACTCTTCCTATAGCTCAAGTAAAATTTGAAATTGCCGAAAAAGTCCTTGGTTGGTCTGTCTTAGATATTTGTAAAGGAGATGAAGCGGTCTTATCTCAGACTAATTATACTCAACCCTGTTTATACGTAATAGAATCTATCTTGGCTGACTTGTTAACGGAAAAAATCGGTTTACCCCAACTAGTTGCAGGTCATAGCTTAGGTGAATACGTAGCCCTTTACACTGCTGGCGTATTCAATTTTGAGTCAGGATTGAGCTTAGTCCAAAAACGTTCTGAACTTATGGCTACTGCTGCTGGTGGAAAAATGGCAGCCCTTATGAAATTTGACCGCTCTCAACTAGAAACTGTCATTGGAGCAACTCCCCATGCAGTTTTAGCCAACGACAATAGCGATACTCAAGTAGTTATTTCAGGTACTCCCGAAGCAATAGATACAGTAATATCCCAAGTTAAAGCTAAACGAGCCTTAGAACTAAATGTCTCTGGTGCGTTCCATTCTCCCTTAATGGCGGATGCTGCTGCACAATTTGAGTCCATCCTCAATTCTGTTACTTTTAATGATGCTCAAGTTCCTGTCTTATCTAACGTCGATCCTACTCCTGCAACTCAAGCACAAGACTTAAAAACTCGTCTCACTCAACAGATGACTGGTTCAGTAAGATGGCGCGAAATTATGAGGAGGCTTACTACTGAAGGTATCACTAAAGCTGTAGAAGTAGGCCCTGGTAAAGTTTTAGCAGGTTTACTCAAAAGAAGTTGTAAAGGTATTGAGCTAGTTAATGTGGAAACAGCAGAACAATTAAGTAGAACCACACCAATAAGTTTAATCGCTTGAGATAGTTAGTAGTTGATGGCTGATTATTTTTAGAGCTAATATGTATTGGTCGCGCCGTAGGTTGGGTTACGCTTTCAGTGCGGTCTTGGACTCCCGCTTACAAGCTCTTGAAATGAATTCAAGAGACAGCGGATCGGCTTTCCCCCACCGAAGTACCTTTCGGGTATAAGAAGCATGAAACCCAACATTAACTGTAGCTCTTGGAAAAGCGATCAGCTACCTGGTGCTCCTCTGTAGGTTGGTTTAAAGCATAAAACCTAATATCAACTATAGGTAGCCCCAAAGCGACAAGCGCAAAGCTAGTTGCTGCTCACGCACCGCCCTACAGCGAAAATCCCAAGCGCGATAGCCTCCACTATTCTAATTTGAAACAGAAAGAAACTATATAAATAAGCCGACATCGACCGAAAAAAACTTAGCTCAAGCAAAGGCTTGAGCTTTGCTAATGCTGCGTTTGCCATTAACTACTTCAGAGACAACTCCTCTAGAACCAATCACACCTACCAAATTTTCCTGTTTAATATTATTAGCTTCCATATCAACTACCATTCCACGCTTTAATTTCGTCATTATGGCAAATCAAGTAAAGCTGATTCAGTTAATTCTTGGAGTTCTCGATCTTGTTCATATATTTCTGCATATAAATCGGCAGATTCTTCTAAACTTTGAGTTTCTAATTCTTGTCGTAATTTTTTGAGTGCAGCGCGTATCAATTCATCTTGATCGCGAAATCCATATTCTTGATAACGATTGAGAAATTGAATTTCTGATTCTTCTAAATTAAATTGAGCTTGAGTCATTTTTATGAGCTTACTTTTTTATCTATTTTAATTTTGGAATGATTTGAAACCAAAAAGCGATCGCATCCTTGATTGACTCGTCCCATCGATCATTCTAATTTGAAAAAGAGCGATCACATTTATCCGTAGAATATAAGTCCTAAATTTGGGTTTTTATAGATTTTTTTAGCCGAGGCAAGAGCGGATGATAAACCTAGCAATACATCTATTGATGTTGTGGAGGGAAAGCTTTGTTGATAAAGTGTTTTTCCATTGGTTGTTACAACACTATGCTCTAGCTTACCAGTTGCAAGCTGGTTGACACACGATACAACTATATCGATTTGACTTCCATACTGATCGACAATAACCAATTTCATAAATTTTTTAGGCTCTACCGAACTTACAGTGTTGAATTTGGGTAAAAGGCTTATCTGTAAACGGATTTAGGAAAAAACATACAAAATCAAACTATCAAGAACTCAAAGTCTTGCAC
>JAAUYH010136496.1_pt1 | contig 12840 bp, 12 predicted proteins | sample 7278061 | NCBI WGS metagenome assembly JAAUYH01 (sample SAMN14350203, study PRJNA611818) | marine sediment metagenome | isolation source: surface marine sediment (0.6m) | place: French Polynesia: Moorea | collected 2018-08
CGTCAATAATCGCGGCAAGCTCACTCGAATAGTCCTTTGCCGCCGCGCTCTTGCGCTGGCCGCCTTCAACCGTCACGAAGCTCGGGCAAAAACCGTTGACGCAGGAAAAGTCCTTGTTGCAGGTGTTCTGGTCAATCTGGCGCTTCCTGCCGAAAGGCGTTTCCTTCGGCACCACGGACAGGCAGTTGGACTCAACGGAGCAGTCTCCACAGCCCTCGCAGACGAGGTCGTTGATGACAACGAACTTGTTCGGGTCTTCGAGCTTTCCGCGCTTGCGACGCCGGCGTTTCTCCGTCGCGCACATCTGCGCATAGATCAGGATGGTTACGCCCGGGATGTCGCGTAACTCACGCTGTACCGTGTCGAGATCACGCCGGTGCGAAATCGTGACGCCGGCCGGGAAGTCGGCGGCCTTCAGCAACTCGGGTTCATCGCTCACGACGGCGATACGGTCGACGCCCTCGGCACGCACGGAATGCGCGACGGAGGCCAGGTCCAGCGGTCCGTCGACGGGCTGTCCGCCGGTCATGGCCACGGCGTCGTTGAACAGGATCTTGAACGTGATATTGGTGCCGGCGGCGACGGCTTGCCGGATCGCCATGGACCCGGAGTGGTAGAACGTCCCGTCGCCGAGGTTCTGGAACACGTGCCGGCCGCCATTGAACTTCGAACGCGTTATCCAGTTTACGCCTTCGCCGCCCATCTGGATCAGTCCTTCCGTGTCCCGGTCCATCCAACTCGCCATGAAGTGGCAACCGATGCCGGCGAGTGCCTGCGAGCCGTCGGGCAGTCGCGTCGACGTGTTGTGTGGACAGCCGGAGCAGAAGTAGGGCATCCGGTTTGCCCCTTCTATGGAGATGATATTGCTCTTGCCACGTTTGAGCTTCTCGAGCCGGTCGGTCATGTTCAGCCCGATGAAGTCCCGTTCGAGGCGGCCGGCGACGATCTCGGCGAGCATCAGCGGCGACAATTCGCCGACCCACGGTACGAGCCGATCATCGTTCTCGTCCCGCTTGCCGACCATGCGCTTGGGCTTGCGGCCCGGGTAATCGTAGAAGTATTCCTTGAACTGGCTCTCGATGATGCCGCGCTTCTCCTCGACGACGAGCACCTCGTGCTTGTCCTTAACGAACTCCAGCGCGCCCTCGTGGCCGAGCGGCCAGACCATACCTACCTTATAGACGTCCAGGCCGATAGCGCGGGCCTCCTGCCGGTCGATGTCGAGAAGGCGCAGCGCCTCCATCAGGTCAAGATGCCCCTTGCCCGTCGTGACAATCCCGTAGCGCGCGTTCGGCGTGTCGAACATCTTGCGGTCGATCGGGTTGGCCGCGGTGAATGCCAGCGTCGCCTTCTTCTTGGCCTCCAGGCGCTCCTCGATCTGCGGGCCGGGCAGGTCCGGCCAGCGATAGTGCAATCCGCCGGGCGGCACAACGAAGTCTTCCGGGATAACGAACTGCGGGTAGTCCGGAAGCTCGACCGACATCGCGGACTCCACCGTCTCGGAAATGGCTTTGAAGCCAACCCACATGCCGGAGAAGCGTGACAGCGCGAGGCCATACAGTCCGAACGACAGGTATTCCGCCACACTGGCCGGGTTCAGGTGCGGCATCATGAATGTCAGGAACGCGACATCAGACTGGTGCGGCATCGATGACGATACGCAGCCGTGATCGTCACCGGCGATGACCAGCACGCCACCGTGCGGCGAACTGCCGTAGGCATTCCCGTGCTTCAGCGCATCGCCGGAGCGGTCCACGCCGGGCCCCTTGCCGTACCAGAGGCTGAAAACGCCGTCGACGTCGCGATGCGGGTCGGTCTCGACCTGCTGGGCGCCGAGAATCGCCGTTGCCGCCAGGTCCTCGTTGACGGCCGGCAGAAACTCGATCTGGTTCTCATCGAGGAACTGCTTCGAACGCCACAACTCCTGGTCGACGCCACCCAAGGGAGAGCCGCGATAACCGCTGATAAAACCCGCCGTTTTGAGTCCGGCGGCCCTGTCCATCGTCCGCTGCATCAGCGCGATACGAAGCAGCGCCTGGGTGCCGGTCAGGAAAACACGTCCGGACTCTCGGCGATATCGATCGTCGAGCTCGTAGTTGTCCAGCGGGTAGGCGGCAGTCTCGGGCATGGGTACGGCTTATTGGTTACCCGTGAAACTATATCACGGAAGACGCTGCCGGGCAGCGTCGTGTGAAACGCTGTGCGACTCCCTATAATCGGCGGCTCGTCGACATCCCGACCGCTCAAGAGCAACTTATGTTAAACGATTTACTTGCCCTGCATCCGCTGGTCCTGCCCGGTCTCAAGCTCCTGGGACTGTTCGTCGTCGCCATCGCGGCGGACCTGATTGTCAAGCGAACCCTCGTCGCGAGTCTTCGCGCGTTCGCAAGACGCACGAAGGCCCGCTGGGATGATGCGCTCGTCGACAACAACGTTATTGGCAGAACGGTGCAATTGCTGCCCGCGCTGATCATCTTCAGTGGCGTAGGCCTGATTGCCGAGATGCCGGAACGGCTCGTCGAACTCATCAGGAACGCCGCGATGGCGTACATGATCCTGATGCTGACGCTGGCGCTAAGTTCCTTGCTGAGCGCCGTCAGCGCGATCTATTCGACCTTCGAGGTGGCGAAGGAGCGACCGATCAAGGGCTTCGTGCAGCTCGCCCAGATCATCATCTGGGTGCTCGGCCTGGTCATGATCATTGCTGTGCTGATGGACCGCTCGCCGCTGCTGCTCTTAAGCGGCTTCGGCGCAATGACGGCGATTCTGCTGCTCGTGTTCAAGGACACGATCCTGTCGTTCGTGGCGAGCATCCAGTTGACGGCCCAGGACATGGTGCGCGTTGGCGACTGGATTGAGATGCAGCAGCTGGGCGCCGACGGCGACGTTATCGATGTGCAGCTGCATACCGTCACCGTGCAGAACTGGGACAAGACGATCACGACGATCCCGACGCACCGGCTGATTTCCGAGTCGTTCAGGAACTGGCGTGGCATGTCGGAGTCGGGTGGGCGCAGGATCAAACGCTCGTTGTTTATAGACGCGTCATCCGTGCGCTTCCAGACGCCCGAGGAGATCGCGCACTTCAAGCGTTTTGCGCTGCTTGGCGACTACATCGAGCAAAAGGAGCGGGAGCTGGCCGACTACAATGCCGGCCTGCCGGGACAGGTCGACGACGACGTCAACCGCCGTCGGCTGACCAACATCGGCACATTCCGCGCTTATGTCCTCAACTACCTGAAGTACCGGGACGACATCCGGCCGGACATGACGCTGCTGGTCCGGCAGCTGGCCCCCGGGCCGGACGGCATCCCGCTCGAGATCTACTGCTTCACGGCAACGACGCAGTGGGCGGCTTACGAGGGTATTCAGAGTGACATCTTCGACCACCTGTTCGCGATCATTGAAGAGTTCGGCCTGAAGCTGTTCCAGCACCCGGCCGGCTCGGATTTCGGGAAGCTGGGCGCAGACGCCATAGCGCGAGGCTAGTTGCCGACTTAACTAAAGATTTCCGCGCGATCGCCGTTACCCAGCGGTATGGACACGAATACTCACATCGGCGACACCGTTCGCATCCGACGACCGTCGCGCATCGTCACCGACGCGCTGGGCCATAACATCTGGGCGAACAGCATCGAGGAGGCGGACTTCGAGCTCGAGCCGCCGGAAGTCGCGACCGATCCCTATAACTCGCTGTCGCTGGACGACTATTAGTCCGCTGGCTGACAGGTGGTCAGCGCGTCGCGCAACTCAAAGCCTTATTCGCCGGCGTTGGCGGCTTCCTGTTGCGCTAACGCGGCCTGCACGGCTCGCTCCGCTTCTCGCTGGATGACCGGCATAATCTCGCCCATCATCCGGGTCGACTTTTCCATGGCCGACTTGGCGACCGGTTGTTCATAAAAGTCCGCCAGCGCCCGAATCTCCTCCAGCGTGAAGTTTCGAACCATGGCGTCTTTCATGGTCTCGGTCAGGAGGTCTACATCGAAATGCTCTTGCATCACTTTACGCAGGAAAGCCTGCTGGTCCAGCGGCAACGTGCTCGACATGCTGTCGGTGATGTCACTCATCATTTCGGCGACGGGCACCAGGTTCAGGTAGCGTTCGACCTCTTTCACTCGATTCTCTTCCGTGTCCTCGGTCGCGAAGGCCGTGCAAGCGAGCAGCAGGGCGAGCAGTGTCAGGGTTCGCATCAGTCCTTCTCCGTCGGTGCGATGAAGCGATCACCGCCGAGACTAGCATAGGCGCCCTGGGCCGTTGACGGCACTGGGCTGCCGGCGTCTATTGAACAGATGCCCAGTGAGCGTCTGTCGCGACCATCGTCAAAACGTCGTACCGGGCGACAATTTCCTCGTCCTGATTGGTGGCTTCGGCATCCCAGCGAACCTCGCCATAACCCGAGTCGCCGCGCAGCGTCTTCTGCTTGCAGGTCAGGCGAACCTTCAGCGAGTCGCCGTAGTTCAGTGGCTTCAGAAACCTCAGGTCATCCACGCCATAGTTGGCGAGCACCGGACCGAAATCGGGGTCGACGAACAGCCCGGCGGCGAAGGAGACGATCAGGTAGCCGTGCGCGACGCGGCCGTCGAAGAACGGATTCTTTCGCGCGGCTTCCTCGTCCGTGTGCGCGTAGAACGTATCGCCGGTGAACTCGGCGAAGTGGTTGATGTCTTCCAACGTGACTTCGCGAGTCTCGGTGTTCAGCGTGTCGCCGATGCGCAGCTGTTCGAATGTCTTGCGAAACGGATGCACGGTATCGGTGTTTTCGTCGGCGCCGCGAACCCAGCGGTTGCCGATTGCCGTCAGTGACTGCGGTGACCCCTGGATCGCGGTGCGTTGCATGTAGTGCAGCACGCCGCGCACACCGCCCATTTCTTCCCCGCCGCCTGCGCGGCCGGGTCCGCCATGGACAAGGTGGGGGAGTGGAGAGCCGTGACCGGTAGATTCACCGGCGCAGTGCCGGTTAATAACCAGCATCCTGCCGTGGTAGGCCGCCGTGCCGAGAATCAGCTCACGCGCAACGGCATCGTCGTTAGTGAAGACCGAGCCGGCCAGGCTGCCTTCGCCCTTGCGGGACAATGCGATCGCTTCGTCCAGGGTCTCGTAAGGCAGCACCGTCGCGACGGGTCCGAACGCCTCGACGGAGTGCACTGCACTGGCCGACAGCGGCGCGTCGCAATGCAGCAGCGTCGGCATGAAGAAAGAACCCTTCTGCGCGTCCGCATCGACCACGTCGAAGTCGGCGCTGCCGCCGTGAACAATGCTGGCTTCTGCAGACAGCGTGGCAATGCGCTCGGCAACCTCGTCTCGCTGGCCGTGGCTCGCGAGGGCACCCATGTCGACGTCCTTCGACGCCGGGTTGCCCACGCGGACCGACGCGAGCGCTTCGGACAGCGCGCGCACGAGATCGGCGCTGCTCGCAGCCGGTGCGATGATGCGTCGAATCGCCGTGCATTTTTGCCCGGCCTTGACGGTCATTTCACGAACGACCTCTTTGACGAACAGGTCAAATTCCGGCGTGCCGGCAACCGCGTCCGGACCCAGCGTCGACGCATTCAGTGAATCGGTCTCCGCGGTGAATGCAACCGACTGCGCAATGACGTTCGGGTGCGTCTGCAGCTTCTCGGCCGTCCACTTCGAACCGGTGAACGCGATCGTATCCTGGCAATCCAGGTGATCGAACAGGTCGCCAACGCCGCCGCAGATCAGTTGCAGGCTGCCGTGCGGCAGGATGCCGGACTCGATGATCGATCGGACGACAGCCTCCGTCAGGTAGGCCGTGCTGGACGCCGGCTTGACGATGGCGGGGACACCGGCGAGCAGCGTCGGTGCTAGTTTCTCGAGCATGCCCCAGACCGGGAAGTTGAAGGCGTTGATGTGAATCGCCGCGCCCAGCTTGGACGTATAGATGTGCTGGCCCTTGAATGTCCCGTTGCGCGACAGTTCTTCCGGCGCGCCGTCGAGATAGACGTGATCGTTCGGCATCTCGCGGCGACCCTTGCTCGAGAAGACAAACAACGTCGAGATGCCGCCATCAATATCGATCCAGCTGTCGGCTTTGGTCGCGCCGGTCTCATACGACAGGGCGTAGAACGTCTTACGCCGTTCATTCAGGTACTGAGCCAGCGCCTTCAGCCGGTCGCCGCGTTCGTGGAAGGTCAACTGCCGCAGATTGGGTCCGCCTACGGTCCGCGCGTAGTTCAGGATGTCCTTAAAGTCGAGGCCGTCGCTCGTAATCGTCGCGATCGTATCGCCACTGACGGCGCTCTTCAGCGTCCTTCCGTCGCCGTCTCCGGTGACCCACTGGTCTCTGACCAGGTTACCTAGTTTCATCGCGATGCCCCCTGACGCCAGCGACAGATACAAAAATATCGAGAAATTGAAAAATTCCGTATCGGATTGTACGGTGGCTGCACTACAAAGCCAATTGCGAATGCCGATGACACCCGATACCGCGTGCCGCCGACTCGTCGACGAGTTTCGCAGTCGTCAGACTGTCCGGGCGGGTTCGCTGATTACGACCGTCTTCGGCGATTCCATCGCGCCCAGGGGTGGGCGGGTCTGGCTGGGCAGCCTGATTAAGGTCATGAACGAGTTTGGCATTAGCGAACGGCTGGTTCGTACGTCGGTGTTCAGACTCGTCAAGGATGGATGGCTGCAGTCGAACCAATCGGGTCGACGCTCCTACTACAGCCTGACCGACTCGGGGCGTCAGCGCTTCGAGGTGGCTACGCATCGCATCTATGCCAAACCCGCCGGTGACTGGGACGGTCGCTGGACCCTGTTGTTGCTGAGCGGCATGGAGACGGCTGACAGGGAATCTGCACGTCGCGAGTTCGGCTGGCTCGGGTTCGGCGCGCTGTCCGCCAACCTGCTGGCGCACCCGGCCCCCGATATCTCAGATCTGAGACTGACGGTGCGTCGCCTTGGCCTGGAAGACACGCTGGTCATCCTGAACGGTGAAGCGGTCGACAGTTCTCCTGCAATGCGAGCGCAGGCTCGCCTGGCCTGGAACCTGGACGATATCGATCGTCGCTACGAAGCATTTGTGGCGATGTTCAGCGATGCGCTCAGGGCCGTGTCAGCGGCTAAGACTATCGGCGGCGACACCGCCTTTATCCTGCGCACACTGTTAATCCAGGAGTATCGAAAGATCCTGCTTCGCGACCCGCAGTTGCCGGCGGAACTGCTGCCGTCCACATGGCACGGACGTAGCGCGTACCAGCTATGCGTCAGCCTGTACCGCGGCGTGTTCGAGGCCGCGGATGAGTACCTGACCGATTCCATGGAGACCGAACACGGCATTTTGCCGGGCAACGAAGCTCAGTTCTTTTCTCGTTTCGGCGGCTTGGAGACGAGCTGACATGCCGGACCTCGAGTCGTCTAATCTCGAATTGGCCCGACGGTGTGCCGAGCACATGTTTGACAGCGACGAGGCCTCGAAGCGCCTCGGGATCTCGATCGATATACCTGCGCCAGGCCAGGCGGTCGCCGTCATGCCAGTGCGCGATGACATGCTGAACGGTTTCGGTATCTGCCACGGCGGATACATTTTCACACTGGCGGATACGGCGTTCGCGTTCGCCTGCAATGCCTACAACGATATGACCGTCGCCGCCGCGGGCTCGATCGAGTACCTGCAACCGGTTCATGCCGGCGATCGACTCGAGGCAAGTGCCGTCGAGGAGTACAGGGAAGGCCGCCGCGGTTTCTACACGGTAACGATCACTCGCGGCGACGACGACGTCGTCGCATTGTTCCGGGGGCGTTCCACGGCCCGTTCGGAGCCGCTCCTAAAGTGATACACAAAATATTGAAAAAGATATAATTATGTGACAGATTGATCGATCACGATCAGGAAAGCGAGCCTCTGGATGTACACACAAGGTCTGGACCAGAAAGGGCAGGCAAATGTCTCGGAGATCGAAAGCCCGGAACAGCTGGCGGCGTTCCAGGCACGCATCGACGCCGAAGAGAAGATCGAGGCCAAGGACTGGATGCCCGCTGCGTACCGTCGCACGCTGATACGACAGATTTCTCAGCATGCCCACTCCGAAATCATCGGCATGCAGCCTGAGGGGAACTGGCTGACCCGTGCGCCCTCGCTGCAACGCAAGGCCATCCTGCTGGCGAAGGTGCAGGACGAGGCGGGCCACGGCCTGTACCTGTACAGCGCGGCGGAGACGCTCGGCGTGTCGCGCGACGAGATGGTCCAGGGGCTGCTCGATGGCAAGGCCAAGTATTCGAGCATCTTCAACTACCCGACGCTCAACTGGGCCGATATCGGCGCTATCGGCTGGCTCGTCGATGGTGCCGCCATCATGAACCAGATTCCCCTGTGTCGTTGCTCCTACGGTCCGTACGCAAGGGCCATGATTCGCGTTTGCAAAGAAGAGAGTTTTCACCAGAGGCAGGGCTTCGACATCATGCACAAGCTGTGCAACGGCACGGACGATCAGAAGGCGATGGCACAGGATGCGCTGAACCGTTGGTGGTGGCCGTCGCTGATGATGTTCGGTCCCGGCGATGCGGACTCGAAGCACTCCGCACAGTCAATGGCCTGGAAGATCAAGCGCTTCAGCAACGACGAACTCAGGCAGAAATTTGTTGACGTCACCGTCCCGCAAGCCGAGTTCCTCGGGCTTCGCGTCCCCGACGACGCGCTGGTACTCGACGAGGAGAGCGGCCACTACCGCTTCGGTGAGATCGACTGGCAGGAATTTCACGACGTGCTCGCCGGCAACGGCCCCTGTAATGCCCAGCGCATGGAGCGGCGGCGTTCGGCACACGACGACAACGCCTGGGTACGCGACGCGGCCCGGGCTTACGCAGATAAACAGTCTGCCAAGGCGGTCGCATGAGTAAAGACAGGGCCGAATGGCCACTCTATGAAGTGTTCATCCGCAGCAAGTCGGGGCTGAGCCATCGACATGCCGGCAGCGTGCACGCGGCCGACGACCAGATGGCGCTGGACAACGCGCGCGACACGTACACGAGGCGCATGGAAGGCGTGAGCCTGTGGGTCGTCCGATCCGACCGGATTATCGCGAGCGACCCGACCGAGACCTCGGCATTCTTCGAGCCGGCGGAGGACAAGATCTACCGGCATCCCACGTTTTATGACGTACCGGAAGGGGTCGAAAACCTGTGACGGATTCGCTGTCAATCTACGTCCAGAGGCTGGGCGACAACGCGCTCGTCCTGGGTCAACGCATGGTCGAGCTCGTCACCCGCGAGCCCGAACTGGAGGAAGAGCTCGCAAACGCGAATTTTGCGCTCGACTACATCGGCCAGGCGCGCATGTTCTACCAGTACGCGGCGGAGCTTGACGGCGAGGGCAATGACGAGGATTTCTACGCCTATCGCCGCGATGCCCAGGCCTTCATGAATTACCTGCTGCTCGAGCAACCCAACGGGCACTTCGGCGACGCGATCGTTCGCCAGTACCTGTTCGAAGTCTTCTACCTGATGCAGCTCGAAGGGCTCGCAGCGTGTAACGACCAGCGGCTCGCCGAGATCGCGGCGCGAGCCGAGAAGGAGATTCGCTACCACCTGCGGCACTCAAGGTCGTGGATGCTCCGTCTCGGGGACGGGACCGAAGAGAGTCACCAGAAGATGCAGCGAGCACTCGAGCAGGCTTGGCGCTACTGTGGCGAATTCTTCTACTCGGACGCGGCCGACCGAGGTGTCTGCAAAACGCTGGGACTGGACTTGCCCGAGGACCTGCAATCCCGTTGGAACGAAGAGGTCAATGAGCTGTTGTCGGAGGCGACGCTCGAGCGTCCCGGGACACCATGGATCCGCGAGGGTGGACGGCACGGCAAGCACAGCGAACATCTCGGTTACCTCGTCGCCGAGCTGCAACACCTGCAACGGTCCTATCCGGACGCGTCATGGTAGCGGCGGACGTCAGCCGCGAGCAGGTGCTCGAGTGGCTGGGTCAGATACCCGACCCGGAAATTCCCGTTGTCTCGATCGCGGAGCTCGGCATCGTCCGTGATGTTGAAGTCAATGACGGTGTGACCGTCGCACTTGCGCCGACGTACTCAGGCTGTCCCGCCACTGAGGTCATCGAACAGAGTGTCATCTCGTCGCTGAGAGCCCACGGCATCGACGCAGAAATCAGACGCGTGTTGTCGCCGGCCTGGACGACCGACTGGATCAGCGACGCTGGTCGCAAGAAATTGAAGGCCTACGGTATCGCTCCGCCTGCCGCCAGTTCCAAGCGAGACCTGCTGGCCGGTACGCGCGTCGTGCACTGCCCACGCTGTGGTTCGGCCGAGACTGAGTGCGTCAGCGAATTCGGGTCTACCGCCTGCAAGGCGGCCTACCGCTGCACGGCCTGCCTCGAGCCCTTTGAATACTTCAAGTGCATCTGAGCTATGCGCCAGTATCACTCGCTCACCATCGCTGACATCGTTGAAGAAACCGCGGACGCGCGGCGGGTTCGTATCGACGTACCCGAGGACCTCAGAGACACGTTCTCGTTTCAGCCCGGACAACACCTGCCGCTGGCCGTCACGCTCGACGGGGAGGAGCTGCGTCGCACCTACAGCATTTGTTCCGCACCAGGAGAGTGGCCGATCGAACTCGGCATTCGCGTGCAGCCGGGCGGCCGGTTTTCAGCAGCTGCCCTGGGCGGTCTGCGCAGTGGCGATAAGATCCGGGTCATGCCGCCTTTCGGTCGTTTCCATGCCGACGTCGACGCAACCGCGACCAGGCACTATGTCGGCTTCGCCGCCGGCTCCGGCATCACGCCGATCCTGTCGATGATCAGGACCGTGCTGCGCGACGAACCGGGTAGCCGCTTCACGCTGTTCTACGGCAACCGCAAGCAGGGTACGACGATGTTCGTCGAGGAGCTGTTCTCGCTGAAGAACCAGTATCCCGATCGCCTGCAGATGCAGTTCATTTTCAGCCGGGAAGAGCAGGAGTTTCCAATCGCCGAGGGCAGACTCGATGGCGGCAAAGCAAAAGAGCTGATCGCGCATTTCTGTCGCAACGGTCTGCCGGATGAGATCTTCCTCTGCGGCCCGGACACGATGATCGACGAGGTTACCTCTGCCTTGACGGACTCGGGCGTTGACGCGACGTGTATCCACTCCGAGCGATTCGGCGCGCCGCGTACCGTATCGAGGCCCGACGACAAATCAGCCGGTGAGCAACAAGCCGAGATTACGGTGATCATGGATGGACACCGCAAGTCGTTCTCCATGTCGGCGGATGACGGCAACATCGTCGACGCTGCCGCGTCGAAGGGCGTCGAACTGCCGTATTCATGCAAGGGCGGCGTCTGTGCGACGTGCCGGACGCATGTCAGGCAGGGTGACGTCACGATGGCGCTGAATTACGGACTCGAACCCTGGGAGGTCGAAGCGGGTTTCGTGCTGGCGTGTCAGTCGACGCCAAAGTCTGATGAGGTCGTGCTGGATTACGATAAGGCGTAGACGGCGTAGAGGGTGCAGTTGACATTTTGTCGGTGTTCTGGAGTTCTCTTTGTGCCGTATCTGCTTCGGGTCTGGCGCTGGCTGTTGGGGCTGTTCTTTCGGAGTGACTTTCGATCTCCAGGCGATCCGCGACTCCGTGAGATGGGTCGCGCCGTAGTCCTGAGGTCTTGTCGGGACGAGTCAGTTCTTTGCGACGGCCTGAAAACCTCCTTCCGAAGGTGCCTCTGCTGAATTCGACCGCGGTGCTAATTGTTTGTGTCAGTGCAATTGAGTTCCTTGGAACCGCCTGTTTTTCGGTCTGCGGCGCCAGGCTGGCGGGGAGGTACTGCAAGAACGGTCCGTATCCGTAAGCCGGTTTGAACCCCTACAGCGTTCCGATTCTTTGCCAGACTTCGGGGAAACCACGATTCCTGACTTGGCGCAAATTCAAAAGCGTTGCTTCTTTGCGGGGCGTAGAATTGGGGGATTACGAGTGCGCGCCGCGCGTACGTCACCATCATCAGAGGCCATTCGGCAATGAATCATTCTAATGCTGCGAGCGAACTGCCGCCGCGACAAAACGCTTACTCCTATGACGACCTGATCAGGGCCGGTCACGGTGAACTGTTCGGCCCCGAGAACGGCCGCTTACCCCTGCCACCGATGCTGATGATGGATCGTATCCCGCTGATCACGAGCGACGGCGGCAAGTACGGCAAGGGCGAGATCAAGGCTGAACTCGATATTCGTCCGGACCTCTGGTTTTTCGACTGCCATTTCGAGAGCGACCCGGTCATGCCCGGCTGCCTCGGACTCGATGCGATGTGGCAACTGGTCGGCTTCTACCTCGTCTGGCTGGGCCTCGAGGGCCGTGGCCGCGCTCTGGGCGTCAAGCAGGTGAAGTTCTTTGGCCAGGTGCTTCCGCACGCCAAGAAGGTCACCTACCAGATCGACATCAAGCGCGTCATCTCGCGCAAGCTGAACATGGCCATTGCCGACGGCTCGATGAGCGTCGACGGTCGTGAGATCTATACGGCCGAGGACCTACGCGTCGGCCTGTTTACGTCTACCGACGACTTCTAAGGAAATCACAATGCGGCGCGTCGTTATCACCGGCATCGGTGCGGTCTCCTGTATCGGCAATACTCAGGACGAGATCACGGAATCGCTCAAAGCGGGCCGTTCGGGCATCGTTGCGAACGAGTCGTTCAAGGAGATGGGCTTGCGGAGCCAGGTCTCCGGCAGTGTCGACATCGACATCAAGGAACACATCGACCGCAAGGTGCGGCGCTTCATGGGCGACGCGGCTGCGTACGCCTATATCGCCATGCGCGACGCGATCGAAGACGCTGGTCTCGAAGAGAGTGACGTGTCGAACGAGCGCTCCGGACTGATCGCTTCGTCGGGCGGCGCGTCGAGC
>JAAUYH010043168.1_pt1 | contig 12839 bp, 10 predicted proteins | sample 7278061 | NCBI WGS metagenome assembly JAAUYH01 (sample SAMN14350203, study PRJNA611818) | marine sediment metagenome | isolation source: surface marine sediment (0.6m) | place: French Polynesia: Moorea | collected 2018-08
CGCCTGCGCGGCCTGCATCGATGCCTGCAATTCCATCATGGACAAGATGGAATACCCGCGCGGCCTGGTGCGCTACACGACGCAGCATGCGCTGGAAGGCAAGCCGACCAAGATCCTGCGTCCACGCACGTTCATTTACGCGACGCTGCTGACGGTCCTGTTTGCCGGCCTGATGATCTCGATGATCACGCGCACGCCGCTTATCCTCGACGTCATCCGCGATCGCAACACGCTCTACCGCGAACTGCCGGCCGGCCTGGTCGAAAACACCTATACGCTCAAGGTCATCAACCAGAGCAATGAATCGCGCAGTTTCAACCTGTCGGTCGCAGGCGTCGAGGGCATCGAGCTCGACGGCGTGGACAACCCGGTCGCCGTCGAGGGCGGCGGCGTACTGTCGGTCCCTGTCCGCGTTCGTGCCCACCGCGACAACGCCTATGGCATCATTACCATCATGTTCACGGCGAGCGCGGCCGATAATCCCGACATCGTCGTTGAAGAAGACAGCCGTTTCCTGGCCCCGACACCCTGACGAGATGCAGCAAGAAGACACGCAACCCTGGTACCGCCAGTTCTGGCCGTGGTTCCTGATTACACTGCCGGGACTGGCCGTGGTGGCCGGCATCTACACCTTGTTCCTCGCGATGAGCACGCAGGATTCGCTGGTCGTCAACTCTTCGGACCTGTCGATCGGCCAGGCCAAGGAGAGTATCCGCGCCGCCGAAAAGAACGCCCGCGAAATGGGGCTAGAGGCGGCCGTCACGATCGATCTCGATTCGGGCCTCGTGACCGCCAGGCTTGCAGCCGACGTCGCGCTGCCGGCCACTGACAGCCTGCAGCTCGACCTTTCGCACCCGGCGTTCGCCGAGCGCGACCAGACGCTCACGCTTTACCGCGCCATGCCCGACGAATCGGGCGCGCCGACCTGGGCAGGCCACTTTTCAACAGTGCCCGAGGGCCGCTGGTATGTCGTGATGGAATCCGGCGAGGAATGGCGCCTCAATGGCGTCTGGACCGGCGAATCCCGGCTCGAGCTGCGCGCCGCCAGCGAAGATGGCAGCTGACAGCTGTTTCCACTGCGCGCTTCCGATACCCGCCGACTGCAACATCTCCGTTGACATAGCGGGCGAGCCGCGCCCTGTGTGTTGCCCGGGGTGCAAGGCCGTCGCGGAGCTGATCCGTGACACAGGATTCAGCAGCTACTACGCGATGCGCGATGCGCCGCAACCCGGCGCCGGTCGGCCGCCGGACGATGCCGGCGAGTGGGACCTGTTCAACGGCGACGAGATGCTCGCAGCATTCTCTGTTGGCGACAGCGAGCTCGCCGACGTGACGATTTACGTAGGCGGCATGTACTGCTCGGCCTGCAGCTGGCTGATCGAGTCGACGATGACCTCGCTGCCTGCCGTAGTTACCGCCGACATCAACCCCGTTGCACACCGCCTTCGGATCCGCTGGGACGCCGCCGGGATGGGCCTCGGCGATGTGCTCAGGTCGCTGGCCGATCTGGGCTACGACCCGCAGCCGCTGGCGCCCGATTCGACGGCGAGGCCCGAGGTCGCCGAGCAGCGCGCCGCACTGAAACGCCTGCTCGTCGCATCGCTGGGCATGATGCAGGCAATGATGTTCGCCGTCGGCCTGTACGCCGGCGACTTCCAGGGCATCGACCCCGACATGCAGCACTTCCTGCGCCTCGTCAGTTTCTTCGTGACCACCCCGGTCGTGTTTTACTCGGGCCGACCGTTTTTCGCCGGCGCTATTCGTGGTGTTCGCGCCCGGCAGCCGGGCATGGACCTGCCGGTCTCGATTGCGGTGGGCGCAGCCTACGCGGCATCGGTGTACGCGACGTTCACGCGCGGTCCGGCGGTCTGGTACGACTCGGTGACGATGTTCGTGTTCTTCCTGACGCTGGGGCGCTTCCTCGAGATGCGGGCGCGACATCGATCCATCGATCGCAGCACGGCACTGTCGTCGCTGTTGCCGAACACCGCAACCCGCATCCGTGGCGCCGAGCGCCTCGTCGTGCCCGTAAGTCAGCTCGTGGCCGGCGACCTTGTCGCGGTCCGCGCCGGCGATGCAATACCGGCGGACGGCATAATCGTCGACGGCAAAACGACGGTCGACGAGGCGCTGCTGACCGGCGAAACGACGCCGCTCCTGCGACAAGCTGGAGACCCGCTGACCGCGGGCAGCGTCAATCTCGACGGCAATGTCGAAATGCGTGTCGAACGGACCGGCAATGCGACAACGCTCGGCACAATCAGCCGACTGAGCGAGCAGGCTCGGTTCGCACGGCCTGCATTCGTCCAGCTCGCCGATCGTATCGCCAGCTATATCGTCGTGGCATTGCTGCTGGTCGCAACGGTCGTGGCCGTGGCCTGGTACCTGCTCGAGCCCGGGCGCGCGTTTGTCGTCACGTTGTCGGTTCTTGTCGTCACCTGCCCTTGCGCGCTGGCACTCGCAACCCCCGCTGCGTTTGCGGCCGCCGGCGCGCGGCTGTCGACTCTGCACCTGCTCGTGACCGATGGCAATGCGATCGAGGTCCTGGCGCGGGCGACAACCGTGATCTTCGACAAGACCGGTACGCTGACTCGTGGGACTCCGTCGATCACGTCAGTCGAGGTCCTCGACGATACCTGCGACGAACAGGGCGTGCGGGAGATTGCTGCAGCGCTCGAGTCCGCCTCTTCTCACCCGATCGCACAGGCGTTCGCGATCGATGCTCCATTGCCGGACACCAGCGAGCTGCGTGTTTCCATTGGTCAGGGCGTCAGCGGTGTCGTGGACGGCCGGCGCTGGCGACTCGGGCGCGCCGATTTCGTCTGCCCGGGAACGGCGCGCAGGTCCGAAAGCGCGACCCGCGTTTACCTCGGCAGCGAGCAACGACTCGTGGCCTCGTTCAGCCTGGACGACGAGCTGCGGCACGACGCCTCCGCCACGGTCGATGCTTTGCGCGAGCTGGGACTCGACGTCGCCCTCCTCAGCGGGGACAGCGAAATCCCGGTTGCTCGTGTTGCCGACGCCCTCGACATCAGCCAATACGAAGCGGATTGTTCGCCGGAGCGCAAACTAGACGTCATCAAGCACGCGCAGTCCGCCGGCAAGACCGTCGTGATGGTCGGCGATGGCATCAACGATGCGCCCGTGCTCGCAGGCGCGGACACCTCGGTCGCGCTGGCGCACGGCGCAATGCTCGCGCAGACGAGTGCCGACGTCATCATGCCCGGGGAATCGCTGCGGCCACTGGTCACCGGCATTCGCACGGCACGAATGACCATGCGTATCGTTCGTCAGAACCTCGCGTGGGCAATCGTATACAATGCCACCGCACTGCCGCTCGCCGCCGCTGGCTTCGTACCGCCGTGGGCAGCGGCAATCGGTATGAGCGCCAGCTCGCTGGTGGTCGTACTCAATGCCCTGCGGCTCAGTCGATATGGCGAAACCTGACCTCCGATGAGTATTCTCTATTTGCTCATACCGCTCGCGTTACTGCTGCTGGGCGCGGCAGTGTGGGCGTTTTTCTGGGCGGTCGGCAGCGGCCAGTTCGACGACCTCGACACGCCCGCGGTGCGGATCCTGCTTGACGACGACAGCAAACCTGCTGAAAACAAGGACGAATGAACGAACTCCTCCCCATGCTTGCGGCGGGATTCGTCGCCGGCTTCCTGGGCAGCGCGCACTGCCTGGGCATGTGTGGCGGCATCTCCGGACTGTTTGCCGTCAATGTCGAGGCGCGCTCGCTCATGTCCCGGATGCCGCTGGCGCTCACCTACAACATTGGCCGCATCCTGAGCTATGCGATCCTGGGCATGATCGTGGCCCTGTTCGGCAGCGCGCTGGTCGACGCAATCCCGAGGCTCGCGGGCCCTGTGCGGCTCGTCAGCGGCCTCGTGATGATCCTGATCGGCCTGCAGATCGCATTCAACTGGCGATTCCTGAGGCCTGTCGAAACCATGGGTGCCGCGGTCTGGGGCAAGGTATCGCCCGTCGCGAGGGGCCTCATGCCTGTCACGAACGTACCCCGCGCACTTGGACTCGGTCTTATCTGGGGTTTACTCCCCTGCGGACTGGTCTACAGCGTGTTGCTGATTGCGGCCACGAGCACTAATCCGGCCAGCGGCGCCGCGATCATGGTGGCATTCGGGGTTGGCACGACGCCGGCCATGGTGATGACCGGTGTCGGCGCTCTGCAGCTCTCGCGTGTTCTGAGCCGCAAAGGCACGAGACTCGCAGCCGGCGTGCTGATCATTGTCGTGGGCGTGTTGACGCTCGCCATGCCCGTCAACAGGCTCCTGATGCCCGGTAGCGGCTCTCACGGCATGCATCAGCACGCCGCCGTCGCTCAGCCAGAGTGATACGCGTGTACAATACGCTTCGTTCAACCAATCAATAAAAAGCACGGGAGGAAGCACAATGTATCGTTCTCTTACCCTGTTGTTACTGGGGTTTAGTCTGTTGCCGGGGGTCGTTGCGGCGGACTACCTCGCATACAGCGTGCAGAAAGACGGCCAGAAGGTCCCGCTGCCGCAAAACCTCGAAGGGATCGAATCGAAGTACCTGGTGGCACTCGAGTGGGGTGCTTTCGATGGTCGCAAATCCCGGATCGGCGTCCTGCCCGTCGAAAACAAGTCTTCGGCTTCGGTCTTCTCGGTCGCCACGCCAGACCAGTCGTATGACGTCTCGGCGTCGTTCGAACGAATTCCGGTGGATGGTGTCGAGGCCATCGTCATGGATTCGATGAACCGCTCGGCACGTTTCCGGCTGTTGGAGCGCGCCGCGTTGACCGACGTGCTCGGAGAACAGGATCTCGCCGCAAGCGGCAGAGTCGCGAAACCGTCGGGCGCAAAAACGGGCAATGTGCTGGGCGCCGAATACCTTGTACAGGTCGTCGTAACGGACTACGAGACCAACGTCAAAGGCAACGAGGCCGGAGGATTGGGGGGTGGCCTGATCGGGGGCGGCGCCGGAGCGATACTCGGCGGCGTCAAGTTCAAGAAGAGCTTCGGCCGGGTGGGCATGAATTTTCGCCTGATCGATGCAGAGACCAGTGAGGTTATGTATACGAAGCAGATCGAAGCCGAGATCAAGGAAACCGGGTTCGACCTGGGCGGTATCGGCTACGGCGCCGGTGCTCTGCTCGGCGGCTTCATGTCGGACTACGCGAAAACGCCGATTGGGGCCGCCGTAATTGCGGGCGTCAACAAGGGCGTTTACGACCTGGCTCAACAGATTGGCGCTCAGCCCGCGACCGGTTCGGTGATAAAAGCCGAGGGCAACCAGATCTGGATAAATATCGGCAGCGACGCGGTCACGGCTGGCGACAAACTGGAATTGCGGCGCAAGGGCGAAGAATTGATCGATCCGGATACGGGCATCTCGCTTGGATCGATGGACACGACATTGGGCTACATCGAGGTTGCGCAGGTACAGGAAAAGTTCGCTATTGCGCGCCCCGTCTCGCTGAGCGGTGATGCAGCACGAGGTGACATCGTGATCTCGCAGAAGGCGCCAACGCCCATCGAATTCGCGGCCAGCTGGCAGAAGCCCAAAAAGAAGAAGAAATAGCATCGAACGAGCGATCTGCCACGCGGTCCAAAAATCATCCGGGGCACAACCAAATGCCCGCATGGGGCATCTAAAATAGTGAACCCGGGGTAGGAAACGACAACAAGGCCTGGCATGTCACTGGTCGCCGAACTACAGCGCCGCAATGTATTTCGCGTGGCAGCAGCTTACCTGGTCGCAGGCTGGCTGCTGACGGAAGTACTGACGACGATTCTGCCGACGCTCGGAGCGCCGGAATGGACGTCGCGCCTGGTCATATTGCTGTTCGCGCTGGGATTTGTTCCCACCGTCATCCTGGCGTGGGCTTTCGAGTGGACCTCTGAGGGTATCCGGCGCGACCACGGGCCGACCGACGAGCAGTACCCGCCGCACAAGGCATTCAACTATTCGGTCATCGCGACGGTCGTGTTGCTCGTCGTCGTCATTGCCGTGCTGGGTTCGCGTCCCGCCGGCGACAGTACCGATACCTTCGTCGAACCGGTCAGCACCGCGTCGGTAGCCGTCCTGCCCTTCGTCAACATGTCGAACGACGACGACAACGAGTACTTCTCTGATGGTCTTACGGAAACGCTGCTGCACATGCTCGCGCAGATTCCCGATCTGCAGGTCGCCGCACGCACGTCCAGCTTCGCATTCAAAGGCCAGAACAAAGACATCAGCGAAATCGCCGAAGCGTTGCGCGTCGCGCATGTACTCGAAGGCAGCGTGCAGAAGTCAGGCAACCAGATCCGTGTGTTCGCCCAGCTCATTCGTGCCTCCGATGGTTTCCACGTCTGGTCGCAGAACTACGATCGCACGGTCGACGACATCTTCGAGATTCAGGACGAGATTGCGAGGGACGTAGGCAATGAACTCTCGGAAACGCTGCTCGGTGAAGCGCCTGTAAAAACGGTCGCTCTCGTCGGCACAGAGAACCCGGATGCCTACGATCTTTACCTGCAGGCATCCAAGGCGCGCGCGACGTTCTCGTACCGCGGATTGCTCGAATCGGAGAACCTGCTGAAAGGCGCACTCGCGATCGATCCCGATTTCCTCGATGCCAAGGCAGAACTTGCGGGCAATTATCTGCAGCAATACGAGACCGGGCTGATGAGTCGCGAAGATGCCATCGCCCAGATGGAGGCACTCGTCGAACAGGTTTTGACCGCGCAACCGGACCATGCCAGGGGGCAGGCGATTCACGTTTTTGCGGACGCGCTGAAGCTGGCCGAGGACGGAGATGTGCAGGCGATTCCGAACGCTATCGTTATCCTGGAGGAGCTCGTGCAACTGCATCCGGACGAGTACCAGGTTCGTCACATGCTCAGCCGCCTGCTGAGAAGCGTAAACCGCAACGAAAGGGCGCTTGAAATCCAGTTAGCGGCGCTGGAGCAGGATCCCTACAATTTTCGCATCCTGTACGAGATCAGCAGCCTGCAGATGGCGCTGAAACAGTGGGATGCGGCCCGGGTCAGCCTGCAACGTTCGCTGGATATCGAGCCGATGCAACCCAACGCTTACACGAGCCTCGCCAAGGTCAGCCTGCATCAGGGCGACGGTGCTGATTACCTGCAGCAGCTGTTGTTCGCAATGTCCGTGGACCCCCAGGATCATGAGCTGCCAGGTTCCGTCGCCGTTTTCCTGTATCAGCTCGGCCTGGTCGAGGAAGGAGACGACTTTCGCGATCGCGTCGTTGCGATCGCGCCGACCAGCGAAATCGTCTACAAACTCGAGATCCTGCGCGCTATCGCGCTGGGCGACGAGAGCGCCAGCGTCGCGAGTGCACGGCGCGCGATCGTCGACAATATCAGCGACCGCCTGTCAGTCTACGCGTTCGCCGTACAACACCTGTTGGACGTTGCTGCGAGAAACGGCACTGTTGACGAAGAATACGCATGGCTTGAAGCGCAGGTGCCGGGGATGCTCGACGTCGACAATGTTCCCGGTGACCACAAATATCGCCACGCGCAAATCGCGGCCCTTGACGCCTGGTATACGATTCTGCCCCAGGACGAACTGCTACGTCGCATGGGCAAGCTGGCCGAGTTTGCCGAAGCATACGGCGTCGATCCCTTCGAGAGTCCCAAGTCGCGGATGCGCTATGAAGCGCTACAGGGTAATCCGGAGCAGGCAATCAGAATTGCGCTGGACGAAGTTCTTCCGCAACCAGTCACTCGCAATCTTCGCTGGAAGGATCTTGCTGCCAAGCCGGTCTACGCTGACGTCGTCGCCGATGAGAGGGTCCGCGCCGGACTGGCGCGCTGGGATGAGGACTGGCTTGCGCTCCGGAGCAAAGTCAGCACGTACCTGGAAGACCTCAGTGTCGCTTCAGTGGCGGCGTCGGTGCGGCGCTGACGATCAGACCCTGCTGAATACCAGCGTGGCATTGGTGCCGCCGAAGCCGAAACTGTTCGACATCGCGACGTTCAGCCCCGCATTCTCGATGCACACGGTGACCGGTGGCGTATCTGCAAGTGCAGGGTCCAGTTTCTCGACGTTGATCGACGGCGCGATGAAATCACCCTCGATCATGAGTATCGAAAAGATGGCCTCCTGCGCCCCCGTGGCGCCCAGTGAGTGCCCGCACATCGATTTGGTCGACGCGTAGTGCGGCATGTCGTCGCCGAAGATCTTCTGTATTCCCTGCACTTCGACGATGTCGCCGGCCGGCGTGCTAGTGCCGTGCGTATTGACGTAGTCGACCTTGCCGTCAACCGTCGAGAGCGCAATCTCCATACAGCGCTGCGCTCCCTCGCCCGAAGGCGCCACCATGTCGTGGCCGTCCGAGGTGGCGCCGTAACCGACGAGCTCGGCGTAAATCTTCGCGCCTCGCGCTTTGGCGTGCTCGAGCTCCTCGACGACGAGCATGGCCGAGCCCGCGGCGCTGACAAAGCCGTCGCGATTGGCGTCGTAGGGGCGCGACGCCCGAGTCGGCGTGTCGTTGTACTTGGTCGACAGGGCACCCATCGCGTCGAACATGCTCGACAGGTTCCAGTGCTCCTCCTCACCGCCACCCGCGAAGACGATATCCTGCTTGCCGAGCTGGATTTGTTCGGCCGCCGCGCCGATGCAGTGGGCACTGGTCGCACAGGCCGACGTTATAGAGTAATTAACACCCTTGATCTTGAACGGCGTGGCAAGGCATGCGGATACCGAACTGCTCATCGTCCGCGGCACCATGTAAGGGCCGATGCGCTTGACGCCACGGCTGCGCAGTGTGTCCGCGCTCGTAATTATGTTCTCGCTCGAAGCCCCGCCAGACGATGCGATAAGGCCGGTACGGGGATTGGATACATCGCTGTCCTCGAGACCCGCATCGTCGATCGCCTTCTGCATGGCAATGTACGCGTAAGCTGCCGCATCGCCCATGAAACGGAGGACCTTTCGATCGATATGCTCCTTGATATCGATATCGACGCTGCCGCAGACAGTGCTGCGCAGCCCCATCTCCTTGAATCCTTCGTTGAACGAAATACCCGACTTGCCCTGCCGGAGCGCAGCGCTGATATCGTCCAGCGTGTTACCAATACAAGAAACCGCACCGAGACCGGTGACAACTACTCGCCGCATTGTTGTTCCTAGAATCCGTCAGTAGAAGTAAACAGGCCGACGCGCAGGTCTTCGGCCGTGTAAATCTCGCGGCCGTCAACCGACACCGAACCGTCGGCAATCGCCATGACGAGTTTACGTGAAATGACGCGCTTCATGTCCAGCTGAAACGACACCAGTTTGGCGTCAGGCAGCACCTGGCCGAAAAACTTCACCTTGCCACAGCCAAGGGCACGGCCGCGGCCTTCGTGGCCCGACCAGACGAGGTGAAATCCGACGAGCTGCCAGAGGGCATCGAGACCCAGGCAGCCGGGCATCACCGGGTCCTCGCGGAAATGGCATTCGAAAAACCACAGGTCGGGCCGAATATCCAGCTCGGCGCGCAGGTCGCCTTTTCCGTACTTGCCGCCGTCCGCCGTGATACTCGTTATCCGGTCGGTCATAAGCATCGGGGGCGACGGCGGACGCGCGTTATTGGGGCCGAATATTTCCCCGTCGCAGGCCTTCATCAGGTCGTCGTACGAGTAGGCATTCTGCCGCGGCGGCAGCTGCAATGCGGCGGCTTCGTTGGTGTTGGACATTGGTGCTCCGCAGAGAATCGAGCGTTGGCCACCGCATTTTAGCCGGCCCGGGTGCTGCAGGCTTTCGATTTCGCGCCAATCGCCCCCAATCCGGTGGCGTGCGCGCTGCGCTGCAACAACGTATAAGGGATCTGTGAGCACGATTCGTTACGAATTCGATAATCGCCCGCGCGCCGGCGAGACCTTGCAGGTCGCCGATGGGCTCCACTGGCTGCGCATGCCGCTGCCGTTTGCGCTCGACCACATCAACCTCTGGCTGATCGAGGACGACACCGGCTGGGTTACCGTCGATACGGGGCTGGCGACGAGCACCACTCGTGCACACTGGGAGCAGGTCTTCGAGGGCCTCATGCAAGGTCGCCCGCTGACGCACGTAGTGGCCACGCACCTGCACCCGGACCACGTGGGCTGCGCAGGCTGGCTCGTGGATCGCTTCGACGTCGACCTCTGGATGACGCGGGACGAATACCTGCTGTGCCGCATCCTCGTCAGCGATACCGGCAAACCGGCACCGGATGAAGGCCGGCGTTTCTACCATGGTGCCGGCTTCAGCGGGCCGCAGCTGAAACACTACATCGACATGTTCGGCTCCTTCGGACGCGTCGTCTCGCCAATGCCCGAGGCGTTCAAGCGCCTGCATGATGGCGAGAAGGTCCGTTTCGGCCGCCATGACTGGGAGATCATCGTCGGCCGCGGGCACTCGCCCGAACACGCCTGCCTGTTCTGCGAGGACTGCAACGTGCTGATATCGGGCGACCAGCTGCTGCCGACCATCTCGTCTAACGTCAGCGTATGGCCCACTGAACCGGGAGCCAACCCTCTCAAGGCCTGGATCGAATCCCTGCAGAATATGCAGGGGCGCCTGCCCGCGGACGTTCTCGTGCTGCCCGCACATGGAAAGCCGTTCCGCGGCGCAAAACCCCGATTACAGGCGCTCATCGACGAGCACGTCGAGAAACTCGGCGAGCTGCGGGACTGGTGCCGGAAGCCGCGACGCGCCGTAGATACTTTTCCCGCGCTCTACAAGGCAAGGATCGGGGACAACAACCGCATCATGGCAACCGGCGAAGCCATAGCACACCTGAATTACCTGGTTGCAGAAGACTTGCTGATTGCAGAGGCCGACGACGACGGCATAATCTGGTACCAGAGCCACTGAACAAGGCACCGAATACTATGTACAAGACCTTATCGACTGTCGCGCTGGCGTTCCTGCTGCTCGCAGCTTGTGGTGCAGAGCAAAAGCAGGAACAAGTACAGGAGCAACCGGCAGAAGAGTCTCGTACTCCGGCCGCCGTGGCCATGCCTGACGGCTACGCTGCGCAGGTCGCGGAGGACATCCTGGCGGTCGGCGGCAATGCCGTCGACGCCGGCATCGCGGCCCAGTTCTCGCTGGCCGTGACGCTGCCCGAAGCCGGCAATATCGGCGGCGGCGGTTTCATGTTGATTTACCTGGACGGCGAAGCGAGCTTCGTCGACTACCGCGAGACAGCGCCGCTTGCCGCGGATCGCGACATGTATCTCGACGCGGACCGAAACGTGATCGAGGGTGCGAGCACGATTGGCCACCTGTCCGTCGGCGTGCCGGGCTCTGTAGCCGGCATGTGGGAAGCCCACCAGCGATTTGGCACTCTGCCCTGGGCCGACCTCGTGGCGCCAGCGATTGCCCTTGCCCGAGACGGCTTTGTCATCCACGAAAAGCTGGGGTCGAATATCGAGCGGGGGCACGGTAAGTTCGACGGCAAGACCAATTTTCGGGACTACTTCGGCAGCGCGGTCGCCGGCGAGCCATTCAAGCAGCCGGAACTTGCCGACACGTTGCAGCGTATTGCAGACAGCGGACGCGACGGCTTCTACCGCGGCAAGACGGCGGACCTGATCGTTGCCGAGATGGAGCGAGGCGAAGGCCTGATAACGCACGAAGACCTGCAATCGTACGAGGCGATCTGGCGCGAACCGCTCCTTGTCGACTGGCGAGGAATGCAGCTTCTGTCTGCGCCGCCACCGAGTTCCGGCGGCCTCGCGATCGTGCAGTTGCTGAAAATCAAGGACTACCTTGCACACGAGTTCGAAGGCCTTGCCCACAATTCGCCGCAATACGTTCACCTGGTGGCAGAGATAGAGAAGCGCGTATTTGCTGACCGTGCCGAGTATCTCGGCGACCCGGACTTCATCGACGTACCGGTCGAGAAACTGCTGGCCGAGGACTACCTGCAGGCACGCGCGAAAGAAATCAATATCAGCGAGATTTCGACGATTCTCGACGTGCGCCCGGGCCTCGAATCATGGGAGACGACACACTTCTCGATCATCGATCACGACGGCAATGCCGTGTCGAATACGACGACCCTGAACCTGAGCTTTGGCAGCGGCGTCGTCGTCGCTGGAGCAGGCTTCCTGCTGAATGACGAGATGGATGACTTCAGCGTCAAGCCCGGCGTACCGAACGCGTTCGGCGTCGTGGGCTTCAGGTCCAACGAGATCCAACCGGGCAAACGCATGCTGTCGTCCATGTCTCCAACCATCCTGCTGCGAGACGATGAGGTGGAACTGGTCGTGGGAACGCCGGGCGGTTCGACCATATTCACCAGCGTTTTCCAGGCGATCACCAATATCTACGACTTCGGTATGACGCCGCTGGAATCGGCGGGGGCCGCGCGCTTCCACCACCAGCTGTTGCCGCCGGATCTCATCATTTTCAGTCCCGTTGCGCCTTTGTCCGAAGAGACGATATCGGCGCTAGGGGACCAGGGGTATCGTGCAAAGCCGGCGCCCTGGCCGTTCGGCGACCTGCAGATCGTCATGCGCAAGCAGGACGACGTGCAGGCGGGATCGGATCCGTACAAACGCGGCGAGTCGCGCGTCCTCGCCGTATCGCCTCAAGACTGATTTCGGCGCCGGTCGATCCGTCGATCGGCCTTGCGGCCGGCGGCATCGTGGCGCCGGTCGATGCGCTGGCCCTTGTTATCGAGACGCCGGTTGACGCGGTCGCCCTTGTTATCGAGCTTGCGCGCAAGCCGTTCCTTTCCTGCCGCCTCGGCGCGATCCGACTTGCGATCCAGGCGATTGTCGATGCGATCGCCCTTGTTGTCGAGATGTCTTTCGATGCGGTCGCCCCGCTTGTCAAAACGATTCTCGACGCGATCGCCGGCATCGGCGTGAGCG
>JAAUYH010133492.1_pt1 | contig 12834 bp, 7 predicted proteins | sample 7278061 | NCBI WGS metagenome assembly JAAUYH01 (sample SAMN14350203, study PRJNA611818) | marine sediment metagenome | isolation source: surface marine sediment (0.6m) | place: French Polynesia: Moorea | collected 2018-08
CAGCCATTTATAGAACCTAACACAGCAAAAAAAGCGAGTGAATTAGGGTTATGCAAAGCGCGTGAAACGACTGAATTGCCTGATACATATTATGGCTAATTTGTACAGTGCGTAACTCCTACAATCTTGTGTGGGATGGGCATCCCTGCTACAACAAAAGTGGGATGGGCATCCCTGCCCGTCCTATCCCTTTGAAAACCGCTATAATATCAATCACCGGGGATAATGCTGTGCTAAAAACTGCTTTGCTTCATTACTATCCCTAATTTCTCCATCCAAAGTAGCCGCTAATAAATCATCAAGAATTAGCCGATATTGGGGTCCTGGTTTATATCCTAACTTCTTTAAATCATTACCATTTAATAATGGTTGAACATCAGACCATACTGTTAAATAATGGTAAATTTGTCTGCGGATAGTTTTCTGACTGCCTAAAGCAATTAAAATCAACATAGGTAAGTCATACTGTCGCAAAAATCCCACCACCTGACTGGGACGATGGTAAGTCGGTAAAGATTCCTTCACCTGTGCTTGTACTTGTGCTAAGTTCCGCAATCTTTCTATACTGCCTTCTTGCAATTGCAGATTTGTGGCTACCTTCCCCCGATATTCTGGTGCGATATGGGCGATAATCACCTCTAAGCGCATTTGCCAGTGAATCAAACCCTGGTGATGGTCAAAACGCTGTAAACAGTACTCTAAAAGTCTTAACTGTCGCAATAGTTCCCCATTTAATTGCAGGGTAGGATGGATGCACTGTAATGCCCCTAATTTGCCCAGCAAGCCCAAAGCTAACTTCCAATAGGGTGCCTCTAGAATATGCTTTAACTCTGCCTTTAAGCGGGTTTGTAGCGCCGGTGCGCGGCTATTTTCTTTGGTGATGCGGTCATATACCCCACTGTTGATGGCATAACGGATATATTCCTCTGTTTGCGGTTCAATTTGAAAGCCAAACCGCACAGCAAAACGTACACCCCGATAAATGCGGGTGGGGTCTTCAATAAAACTGTTGGGGTGTAAAACCCGAATTTGCTTTGCTTTTAAGTCTAACAAACCCCCAAAAAAATCCAGTAATTGACCCGCACGGGGAGGAGTCAAACGCAGTGCTAAGGCATTAATGGTAAAATCCCTACGGTATAAGTCTTGACGAATGGAACTTGCTTCTACTTCCGGGTTAGCCGCTGGGTAGGGATAAAATTCTGTCCTGGCAGTGGCAATATCTACCCAGAGGGAGTCTAAATCTTGGTCTTGATGCCACAGTAAGGCTGCGGTTTGAAAAGCACCATGGACCTCTAGCCGTGCCAAAGGATAAATTTGTTGCAGTGCCTTTGCTAACTCCACACCTGCACCCACATCAGCAGACTTATGAAAACCATCCACCACCAAGTCAATATCTTGAATCATCAAACTACCAGCAGCTTCTTCCGCTAGGAGTAAATCCCGTACAGCACCCCCCACTAAATATAAATGCCAACCCCTTTGTTTTGCCTGCAAAGAAGCTTTGGTTAACAATTCCCATAAAGCAGGTGTGAGACGGTTGCGCAATTCTGCCAAAGTAGGTAATACAATATCCTCTTTCCCTTCCTTGTGCTTCTCCCCATCTCCCCATCTCCCTATCTCCCCATCTCTTCCCTGGTGCAATTCCCGCAAAACATCAGTGCGAGTAACAATTCCTACTAATCTACCCTGGGATAATACTGGTAAACGCCCGATGTCATAGGTTACCATCAAAGACTCTATTTCTGGCAGGGTTGTTTCTGGAGTAATGGTTTTGAGATTAATGGTCATATAACCCTTCACAGGAGCATGACTAAAACCGTGGTGTAAAGCAATATCTAAATCTCTACGGGAGATAATCCCCACTAGCTTCCCTTGGGCATTAACCACAGATAAACCAGAATGTCCATACCGTAACAAAGTCCGGTGTGCTTGCTCAATGCTAGTTTCCGGACGAATAGTACGTACAGGGGATGACATTAAATCCCTAGCTATGGGGGGATGGGGAATTTGCGCCTTTAAACCGCCCAGAATTTGGTTTAATATATTTTCAGTCTTGGCACCCCGCAGATTCAAAGATGCCGCTTGGGAATGACCACCACCACCAATGGGCTGAAATAACTCATTGAGATTAACCCCCGGAATTTGCGATCGCCCAATTACCGTTAACCGCCAACCTTTCTCAACCCTTTCGGGATATTCATTCGCCAAAATTAAAGCATCGATTTCCGTTAATTCCACCAATTCTGACGCCAGACTGGATAATCCCGTCACAAAACCATCAGTCCTCAAAGTTACCCAAGCGATAGTATAGCCCCTAATGCATAAATAGCTTAATTTGTCAATAGCGTCACTTAAGAGTTGTTGTAATTGGGGAGACAAACCAGGTTCCACATATTCCGCCACCACAGATAAACTGGCACCTTGTTGCATCACCCAAGCCAAAGCCAAGGCATCCCGGGGGGTGGTATGGTCATAGGTGAGGGAGCCAGTATCAACATGAATTCCCAAAGCCATGGCGGTAGCTTCTGCGGGGGTGAGGGAAATTTGCTGCTTTTGTAATTCCTCAACAATAATGGTTGTTGTAGCACCCACCGGGCAAATATGTAATTGGGTAACAGGAATATCACCAGCTTGTTGCAGATGGTGATCGTAAATAATCACTTCCTGGAGGTGGGGTAAATCAAACCATTGGGAGGCTTTTCCCAAGCGATCCCGTTGTTGAGTATCAACAACAATCAAAGAGCGGATTTTTTTGGGATTTACCGAGCGTCTTTCAATTAAAGGGTATTCATCCCGGTGCAGAGCCAGAAAGTCCCTTACAGGGGGATGAGCGCCCCCAGTGAGGACGATTTTACTTCCCGGTAGCAACCGTGTCAATCCTACCGCCGCTCCTAGGGCGTCAAAGTCCGCTGTGGTATGACATAAAATTAAGTCCATAGTCATTTATCATTGGTTATTTGTCTTTGTACTAGGGACGCAACCGACACAGGAGGGGAGATGACAAATTTTCTGATAACTTACAAATAAGCAAAATTTGTTAACAGTGGACAGTAAAATATCCTATTTTTAATATATGTAGCCATATTGGGAGAACAATAAGATGTCAATTATATTCCAAATAGCTTTATTAGGGCTGGTTCTGTTGTCTTTTGTCATGGTAATCGGGGTTCCCGTTGCCTATGCCAGTCCCCAAAATTGGGTTGAATCTAAAAAACTGTTGTGGGTTGGCTCTATTGCCTGGGTTATTTTAGTGGTTGTGGTTGGAATCTTAAACTTTTTCGTAGTTTAAGCGACTGCTTCAATCTAACCCTAGCAAATAGCATAGGAGCAGGAACAAAAGGATGAAGGATGAAGTATGTTCAGCATAGCCTCTCCCAAAGGCAAAGATAAAGTATGTACATACAGCTTTATCCTTGGAACTTCAGCCTTCCCAAGAAGGTCTTCATCCTTTACTTTCTCCAGAAGAAATGTATATTTGCAAGAAGTATAGTTGATAAGTGAAGCAGTCATGGCAGTTTTTGAGGGCAGTTTTACTCAAGCAGAACCTTTACGGTTTGCCTTGGTTATTGGTCGATTTAATGACCTAGTTACCAACAAGCTTTTAGAAGGGTGTCAAGATTGCTTAAAACGTCACGGTATAGATATTAATCCCCAAGGTTCTCAAGTAGACTACGTCTGGGTTCCAGGTAGTTTTGAAGTTCCATTAGTGGCTCGACAGTTAGCACTTTCCCAGCACTATGATGCCGTAATTTGCCTGGGTGCAGTTATCCGGGGACAAACACCCCATTTTGATTATGTTTCATCTGAAGTTGCCAAGGGAATTGCTGCTGCTGCCTTTCAAACTGGCGTACCTGTGATATTTGGGGTATTGACAGCAGACACCATGCAGCAAGCTTTAGAAAGGGCTGGCATCAAAAGCAATCACGGTTGGGATTATGCCATGAATGCCCTAGAAATGGCTAGCTTAATGCGGAATTTACGCTCTAACTTAGGAGAGGCATACTCTGGGAGTTCTCAGTCTTTACCTGCCGCAGCACTCAAAAGCGCAAATGTCGATAATCTTACCCCAGACTAAGAATAACATCACAAAGGCGTTACACCAATTTATGAACTAAGGGAATACCAATAAACACATATTTTGGCACAGGCAAGGATGCCTGTGCCACAAAAGTCCTGATTGCGCTATAGTTTTCCATTCCCTGTTCCCCATTTCCTATTCCCTGTCCCTCGTTACAAAGTTCTACCTTTCCTCGTTTCCTCGTTACAAGGTTCTACCTTGTAATGCATCCATTGGAGGCTCTGCCTTCTATTCACTTGTGGAGGCAACAGCCCTCCTTAAATGCATTTCCAGGCAGCAGCCCGGAAACGAGTTAGCCTGGAGTTGAGTTATTCCTGCTTTGTTCCTATTCCCTATTCCCTATTCCCCGTTCCCCAAAGTAAAATTTCCAAAAAACAGTTGACAAATCACTTTGAATTTGAGATATTTATATTTAGCACTGCGATGCGGGTATAGCTCAGTGGTAGAGCGTCACCTTGCCAAGGTGAATGTCGCGCGTTCGAATCGCGTTACCCGCTTTCAATAAAGGCTAGTTGCTTGCTATACAATAGCATATAAGGGACTTGTAAATAAAAAACATCACAAAATTTGAAGGTGTTACAGTCATCCTTGTCTGTATCAGTGGACAGGCAAGGATGTCTGTAACACAATATGGGATAAATTATTTATTGGTATTCCCTAATAGCCAATACCGAGCTTAATCTCAAAAATGGGAGTGGGATTTTCTTTTGTAGAAGGGTGTAGCTGGGCTTTTCTAAGAGTGGGTTGAGCTTGGATCACAATAATTGGAAATCCCAGATTTTTTTATAATTATATTAAGTTGGGCTAATACTCTTGAATATTTTTTGAACACAAACAGATTTTTGCTGCCCAATTGAGGGAAAATGTATTTGGAGGCTAAATACTTACCCACACTTATTAATTCTATAAAGGAAATTTATAGGATAATAATTAACCTCCGATGCATCTACGAGGGGATGGAATCCTCGCAAGCTGTTAATAGAAACTGCTGAAATTGTTAGAACGCTTGTGCAATCTCAAAAAGCCCAAAAATTAGACTTCCATCGGGAATATCCTTGTCCTTGTCGTCGTCGGGGACAATTAATTCCCATTACCCTGACAGAAGCATTTGGCTGCGATCGCTGTCAGCAAATATTTGTAGTTGAAGAAAACGGTTATGTACTAGAACAACTTTCCAGCACCTATCCCTACAAACGAGCTTGGCGTTGGAATGGTTCTAGTTGGCAAGTTGCTCATTCTCGGCTAGGAGAAAGCTACATGCCAGTAGCGCTGGGGATTATTTTTGTGTTAGTGATTATATGGTTACCATTAGCACTCAGACTGGCAAGTGGTTCCAGTATAATAGCTTGGGCATTAGTGGCGGTATTATTAGCAATTTTACCAGCACTTATGGTCTGGCTTACTTACAGGCGTTAACCAAATGACAGTAGATGCTTTTGATTATAGTCCGGAAACAATTGCGATCGCCCAACGTGCGGATCAAGCTGCCTTTAAGCTGGGAGTAACAAAGGGAACAGAACGTAGTCGTGCTGTACTGGCAATGGCTGAAGCGCTCAAATTCTCCTTTGACGATATTCTGGAGGCAAATACCTTGGATCTGGAAGCCAGTCGAGAAATGGCTGTACCAGAATTAATTTTGGATTGGCTAAAGTTGACTCCCCAAAGATTGGAGTCAACTGTAGAAATTCTCCAGCGCTTAGGGGAGTTATCAGATCCCCTGCGACGAGTCAGAAGTGCTGACTACCAATTGCAGGACTCCCAGACTTACTCGCAATTAATGCCTTTGGGAGTGATTGCCTTTGTTTACGAGGCATTTCCGGAATTAGCTGCGATTGCGGCTGGTTTATGTATTAAAACAGGTAATAGTCTGATTCTCAAAGGAAGTACGGAAGCTAGCCATTCTAATGCAGCAATTGCCGATGCACTCACCAATGCTGTGATTGAAGCAGGTTTACCAGTAGGTTGCTTACAATTAATCACAGAAGAACATGGGGGTTCGATTCGAGATTTAGTTACCCAAGACGAGTATTTAAATTTAGTGATTCCCTACGGACGTTCTAGCTTAGTACAGCAGGTGATGCGACAGTCTACTTGTCCGGTTTTAAAGTCAGCAATGGGTAATTGCTACCTTTATTGGTCTCTAAATGGCAGCTTAGAGATGGTGCAATGGATAATTATTGATAGCCATGAAAGCGCACCCGATCCGGTAAATGCCATTGAAAAAGTATTGGTTCATCGACAAGCAAATCCCTCTTCCTTAGCAATTTTGTGCAATCATTTGCAGGAGGAAGGATTTGTAATCAAAGGAGATGCCGAACTTCTAGAAGCTTTTCCCCAGTTGCAGCTAGTCCAGAATGGAGAATGGGAAAGTGCCTATTTAACCAAGACAGTAGCTTTTAAACTGGTGGATAGTTTAGAGGAGGCGATCGACTCGATTAATCGCTATAGCAGCGGTCATGCAGACTGTATTGTCACCGATTCTTATCAAGAGAGTCGGCAATTTGCCTTGGGTGTCAACAGTGCTTCTACGTATATTAATGCTTCCCCGCGTTTTAGTCGCAACCCATCACGGGGTGATTCGATCTTTTTGGGTATGTCTAATCAAAAAGGTCATCGTCGGGGATTAATTAATCTGGAAAGCTTGACTACTGTGAAGCATATTGTCCAGGGAAATGGGCGATTTTAGAGATTAAGAAACAAATGATAAGTATTCATAATTTGGGTTAATTAGGGAAAACAATCATTTGCAATAAATCTTTTCATTAGCTGCGGCAATGAAGTACAATGAGCCTGCACTGTAATTATGCATACTCAATTGTATAAATTCAGATTGCATAGAAATTAGATATTCACATTCTTTAATTAACACCTTTCATGGTCAAGACACAAACGAGAGTAACTTTTGCCAAAAGCATTGGTTTTAGGAAAGAGTTAAATAAACGGGTTGATGCTTATTTCAAATCTGAAAATATTTCTCCCCGAGATAATTTGGCAATGTATTTGAAAACAGCAATTATTTTTGGATGGGTGATTTCTGCTTGGAGTTTTACTCTCTTTGGTCCACCAATAATATGGATGAAAGTAGTTGGATGCATCATTTTAGGATTTGCCATTGCTGGTGTTGGTTTTAGCGTCGGTCATGATGCTAACCATGGAGGTTATTCTGGTAAGCAATGGGTAAATTATGTTTTTGGTTTAACTTATGATGTAATTGGTCTATCTAGTTATTTATGGAAGTTTCGCCATAATTCTCTACATCATATTTACACTAATATTTTGGAACATGATGTAGAAATCCATGGGGATGGTTTGGTGCGCATGTCTCCATTTATGGAGCATAAATGGTTTCATCAATTTCAACACATTTTAATTTCTTTTATTTACGCTATAGTACCATTATATTGGTCTGTATCAGATGTACATCTGATTCTCTTCAAACGTAAATATCACGAACATTCTATTCCTACTACCAAACCAGTAGAAATGGTGATTTTGCTGGGTGGTAAATTCCTTTGGCTGGCGATATTTTTGTTTATTCCTATGGCAGTAGGCTATACTCCTGTTGAGGCAATTACGGGATTTTTGATTGTATACATGTCTTATGGAGTGCTAATTTGTAATATCTTCATGTTGGCTCATGTTTTAGAACCAGCAGAATTCATTGAACCAAATCCCAATTCAAATACTGTTGATGATGAATGGGCAATTGCTCAAGTTAAAACCACAGTTGATTTTGCACCCCACAATTGGTTTTTGAATTGGTATATTGGTGGATTAAATTATCAAACTGTGCATCATTTATTTCCCCATGTTTGTCATATTCATTATCCGAAAATAGCGCCAATTTTAGCAGAAGTATGTGAAGAATTTGGGGTGAAATATAATGTTTATCCAAGCTTTGTAGGAGCATTAGCTGCTAACTATCGTTGGTTGAAAATTATGGGAGAAAAACCCCAGGAAGTTATTGCATCTTAATTAAGATTGTCTAAATTTTAGTAGGGGTTTAGCAATGCTAAACCCCTACTTTTTGCTGTTCCCTTTACACCAATTTAAATTATTCAGGACTTACGATAGTGTCACAGTAGATAGGGTTTTGGTGCGTTAGACTAAAGTCATAACGCACCCTACAGATACTAAATTTTAGTAGGGTTTAGAAATGCTAACCCCCTACATTTTTACAGAGATCGCGATCGCTTGTTGGGGCGTTATGTTTGAGATAGCCTCCCATTACAGCACAAGCATCCTGCATTAGCTTGCCGAACTCTAAATCTGCTAAATTCCATAGAATCACCGTTTTGTCCTCACTGGCAGAAGCAAGAGTCTTGCCGTCAGGGCTAAAAGCAACGCTGTAGACATAATTTTGATGCCGCTTGAGAGTTTTGGGTTGTTTATTTTCAAGGTTCCAGAATTTGATAGTCTTGTCAGTACTGGCAGAAGCAATGGTCTTGCCGTCATGGCTGAAAGCAACCCCCAAGACCATACTTTCATGCCCCTTGAGAGTTTTCGGTTCTGGTTCTTTACTTTCAAGGTTCCAGAGTTTGATAGTCTTGTCCCTACTGGCAGAAGCAATAGTTTTGCCATCAGGGCTGAAGGCGATGCTGTTGACCCAATCTTCATGCCCGTTGAGAGTTTTCGGTTCTGTTTCCTGCCCTTGGAGGTTCCAGAGTTTGATAGTCTTGTCCCTACTGGCAGAAGCAATAGTTTTGCCATCAGGGCTGAAGGCGATGCTGTTGACCCAATCTTTATGCCCCTTAATGGTTTTGAGTTCTTGACCTTGGAGGTTCCAGAGTTTGATAGTCTTGTCCTTACTGGCAGAAGCAATAGTTTTGCCATCAGGGCTGAGGGCGACACTGCTGACCCAATCTTCATGACCCTTAAGGGTTTTGAGTTCTTGACCTTGGAGGTTCCAGAGTTTGATAGTCTTGTCCCTACTGGCAGAAGCAATAGTTTTGCCATCAGGGCTGAAGACAACGCTGTTGACTACATCTTTATGGCCCTTCCCTAGGGTTGTGAGTACTTGACCTTGGAGGTTCCAGAGTTTGATAGTATTGTCTCTACTGGCAGAGGCAATGGTCTTGCCATCAGGGCTGAAGGCGACGCTGTTTACCGCATCTTTATGCCTCTTGAGAGTTTTCGCTTCTCTACCTTGCTTGTTCCAGATTTTGATAGTATTGTCTCTACTGGCAGAAGCAATAGTTTTGCCGTCAGGGCTAAAGGCGACGCTGTTGACTGTATTTTCATGCCCAAAGAGGGTTGTGAGTACTTGACCTTGGAGGTTCCACAGTTTAATGGTATTGTCCCTACTGGCAGAGGCAATGGTCTTGCCGTCAGGGCTGAAGGCGACGCTTATGACATCATCTTCATGCCCCTTGTTCGCGTAGCGTTCCGAAGGAAGGGTTTTGAGTACTCGACCTTGGAGGTTCCAGAGTTTGATGGTATTGTCATCACTGGCAGAAGCAATGATCTTGCTGTCAGGGCTAAAGGTGATGGTGTTGACCACACTTCTATGCCCAAAGACGGTTCTCCGAAAGTCCGTCTTCAGTTCTTTACCTTGAAGATTCCAAAGTTTGATGGTATTATCATCACTAGCAGCAGCAATAATCTTGCCGTCAGGGCTGAAGGCGACGCTGTTGACATAATTTTCCTTCCCCTTGAGGGTTTTGAATTCTTTCCCTTCTTGAAGATTCCAGAATTTGATGGTATTGTCATTACTGACAGAAGCAATTGTCTTGCCATCAGGGGTGAAGGCGACGCTGGAAACCACATCTGTATGCCCCTTGAGGGTTTTGAGTAGTTGACCTTGGAGGTTCCAGAGTTTGATGGTTTTGTCATTACTGGCAGAAGCAATGGTCTTACCGTCAGGGGTGAAGGCGACGCTGGAAACCACATCTTTATGCCCTCTGAGGGTTTTGAGTTCTTTCCCTTCTTGAAGATTCCAGAGTTTGATGGTATTGTCATCACTGGCAGAAGCAATGGTCTTACCGTCAGGGCTGAAGGCGATGCTGTTGACCGTACTTTTATGCTTATTCAGCCGATTGTGCTCTCTAAATCCTTCCCCATCAACTGCCTGATGCAAGACTGTCGAAATTAAATTTTTAGTTTTGGGTGTATCTATCCCAAATTTTTTACGTAGGTTCTCTGCCTTAATAGCTTCAAGCAGGGCATCAAACTTGACATTTTCCTGGGAGAGTAGCAATGAAAATTGACTTAAGGAATTAAGTTGAGCTTTTTGAGCATGTTCGGCTTGTTTCTGAGCATATTCGGCTTGTTTCTGAGCATATTCGGCTTGTTTCTGAGCATATTCGGCTTCTTGAGTCCGCTTTACAGCAACCCCAGCAAAGGCAACAGCAGCTACGAATCCTATACTGATAATAACAAGAGAGAACTTTTGTCGCCTAGCATTTTTTTTCTGTTCTGCGAGTCTTGCTTCAGCTTCTTTTGTCTTCTCCTCCTGTAAACGCAGCATTTGGGCTTGTCGGCGTTTTTCTGATTCTTCTACCATTTTAATGGCATTTTGACTCGCTTCAATAAATGCCTTTTGAAGAGAAGTTGCGGTAGGTTTTTTCTTTTGTTCTTCCGTTTCCTGTAACCAATTTTGAGCAATTAAAAATTCACTACCCCGCAACAATAAGTCATCACTTTTATCTTTATACTCCCACTCCAATGCCCGATGCAACCATTTGCTATGACTGCGGACATGTTCTCTATCAGTATCTAAGGTTCTCACCAATTGATTAAAATTGGCATTAAAATCCCCTTCATGACCATTAAAATCAATCCATTGCACCTTCGCCAATTCCGGATGCAAATCTGCTGTATTTACTTCCCGATGTAGCACTGTCACAAAGCGTTTATTCAAAGAAGCAGCATACTCCACCTCATCCTTACAGTAAGGGGAATTTACTGACCTTGGTGAGAGAATAAATAGAAAGTTATCACAGGCATTAATTCCTTGATAAATCTCCTGCTGAAAATCACTCCCCGATGCAATACTTTCCTGGTCAAACCAAGTCGTTTTTCCCTGTATCTGTAAGCTATCATTTAGCTTTCTCGCCAAATCCGAGTCAGCGCGAGAATAGGAAATAAACACATCCAACGACTCTAATGGTGGTTGCCGGAGACTTTCATTAATAAATTCTGATTGTAACTGTGTGGGTGGATGCTGTACCCTTTTCTGTGCCAGTTTCAACCAAGTTTCGGCACTCCGTAAATTATACCCCCGCAAGAGAATGGTAGGATTATTTTGTTGCTGCTGCCACTTCAGCGCTTTAGTCAATAGAATTTTATGCTCGTTGTAATAAGCTGCATCCTGATATAAGATATTCAATAATTGGCTTTCATCGACGAGATAATCGTCTTCCTTGAGATTGTCCGTAAGGTCGATATAATGCAAACACCGCAGCACTGAGGGCAACTGCATTTCCTGGGTTTCTCGTACCAATATGGGAATAATCCGCTTATTCAGCGACACAGCTAAATCTAATTCTTGCTGACAGAAAGTAGACTTTACTGAGTCAGGAGAAAGCAAATAAACCAGATTATCCGCTTGTTCAATTCCTCGGTTAATCGCTGCTGCAAATGCTTCCCCAGTTTGAATATCTGTGGTATTCGTCCAAACCGTAATCCCCTCTCGTCTCAAACTCCTGCGAATCTTCTCCATCGTCTCCCTATCCTCATCAGCATAGGAGAGGAACACCTGAGTCATCAAGTTATTAGCATTCTTGATACTTTCGGTGATGTATTCGCAATGCAAATCACTGGGAAAACAAGGTGCTTGTTCATCTTGAAAGCGGATTTTTAACCAAGCTTCTGCTTGTTGTTTCTCTTCCCCAGTTAACAAGTATCTCGTTTGCTTTTGATTCCTCTCCCATTCTAAGGCTTTGGTTAAAAGATGAGTATGGTTTTCGACATAATCGTCATGATGTTTTAATAATGCAATTAATCCCGCCAAAGACTTATCAAAATCATCAATTCCCTCTCGAAAATACACCCAATTAATCTTACCAATGGTCGGGTGCATATTTTGAAAAGAGGTATGTTTACCTTTATTTTTATATCTTTCCCACTCCTGATCCGTCCCATTCGGGTTTCTTTGTTGCCAAGTTTCCCGACTGATTTGCTCAACATGTAATAAGGGAATAATCCGTTTATTATGCTTAATCGCTAACTCAATTTCTTTGCCACAATAGGGCGAATTTACCGAATGTGGTGCAATGATAAACAGGAAGTGACATGCCTTTTCGATACCATCATCAATTTGATTCTGGAAATCTACCCCTAGAGGGATGTCATTGAAGTCAAACCATACCCTGAAATCTTGTGCGTGCAAGTGAGCTTGAAGTTTGATTGCAAACTCTTTACTATCAGCTCGTCCATAAGAGATGAAAGCATCGAAAAAGCTAGTCATCAACTGCTACCCCGTTCCTGATGAATTAAAATTACGGTTTATTTATTCACAAGTAATTATACTGACAATATTACCGAAGAATGGAGTATAAAACATAATTTTTAGGGAAGGGATAGTAAAAATTTAAACGCATCATTTATTTTTGCCCTGGAAATGAGGTACAAAAGTTAATTTAATACCTCATCTTCCGCTCAGTTTTAAGGATAATTACGAATTGACAAAATTAATTCTATTTTACAGTGGGTGTGATGGAAACCCCATCATATTTTATGGGACAAACCACTAGTAGTCCACCACATTAGTTACGAGGGGTCACAGATCCCCGACTTCTTTAAGAAGTCGGGGATCG
>JAAUYH010048243.1_pt1 | contig 12833 bp, 8 predicted proteins | sample 7278061 | NCBI WGS metagenome assembly JAAUYH01 (sample SAMN14350203, study PRJNA611818) | marine sediment metagenome | isolation source: surface marine sediment (0.6m) | place: French Polynesia: Moorea | collected 2018-08
AACATCATCTTCGAATAAATTATCCTTGAGATTATCAATATATTCTTGAGCATCCTTGAGATCTTTTTGCCATTCTAGTAACTGACGCAACCAAGTAAATTTTTCGTCATCAGAATTAACCTGAGTTTCACTGGAGCCTGTTTCTTTATATTTCCAGTGAGCCGCAATCCCATATTCAGCAATATGATGCATTTCCAGCGTCCGAATTTGCACTTCTAGGGGACGACCGTTTAAACCGACTACAGTAGTATGTAATGATTGATAACGATTTGGTTTCGGTAAGCCGATATAATCTTTAAATCTTCCAGGAATTGGCTTAAAAGCATCGTGAACAACTGCTAGAGAACGGTAACATTGTTCATTCGTTTCGACAATAATTCTAATCGCTGCAATATCGTAAATTTCTTCAAATTTCTTTTGTTGCCGTTGCATCTTGTGATAAATCCCGTAGAGATGCTTAGGTCTTCCTTTGAGTTCAAGAATATTAATTCCGAGTTTTTCCATTCGAGATCGCAGAGTAGCCAGAACTTTTTCAATTCTGGCTTCGCGATCAGTTCTTCTTTCAGCGATTAAAGATTGAATTTCTTGATAAGCTTCTGGTTCGAGGTATTTAAAGCATAAATCTTCTAGTTCCCATTTAAGACGACCAATACCTAATCTATTAGCCAAAGGAGCAAAGATTTCTCTAGTTTCCAAGGCAATTCTTTTTTGTTTTTCTGGCTTGAGATGTTCTAAAGTCCGCATATTATGCAAACGATCAGCCAATTTCACCACAATGACCCGAATATCTTGAGCCATTGCCAAAAACATCCGCCGAAAATTTTCGGCTTGGCGTTCTTTGGTACTAGAAAAATTGAACTTAGATAGTTTGGTTACTCCTTCAACTAAGCCACGTACTTCAGCTCCAAACATTTCTTCGATTTGTTCGGGAGTAATATCTGTATCTTCTACTATGTCGTGCAAAAAGCCAGCGGCAATGGTGATACTATCTCCACCTAAATCTCTTAACAATCCTGCTACTGCTACAGGATGAGCAATATAAGGTTCTCCTGATTTACGGTATTGACCTTCGTGAAGATCAAAGGCAAAATTGAAAGCGCGGCAAATTAGATTGCGATCTGTATCACCCTGTTCCGATTTATCTTGGAGTAAGCATTGCTGTAACCAATCGGGAAGTTCGAGACTAGGGAGGGGACTTTCCAAGATAGTAATAGCGGTCATGATAGCTGCGGGATTATCTAGAGGTTTTCAGGTGGGTTAATACAAGGAATTAGAGAACTAGTAAGTTCTCTCAAGTTCAAGTAATTGAAAATTCGTATTAAAACTGCTTACTTATTATTCTGCTATGAGATTAGATATTTGGAACAAAATTTTAAATGCTGTTTAAAATTATTTATTTTATACAAGTTATACAAGCTCTGATTTAGATAGTATAAAGATGAATAAATCAAGATTACTTAGTAAAATTTTACCTTAGTTCGTCAAGATTGTTATCTAAATTACGAAAAGAAATTTTATAATGTCATCGATTATACATAAAAAAATCTATCAAGAATTCCTAAATTTACTCCAACAGTTGCAAGATCAAGTTAATGGCTCTAATAAAGAATTTTATCAAGAAGGATGGCAGAACTTGCAACAATTCTGCCACCAAAAAATTTTCACCTTAACGGACGATGATTTAGATGAATCGATTATTCAGCAATGGCGATCGCTACAAACTGAGATTCAACGGGAATTTCGCTTATTAAATACTGATATGTTATTTCTTGCCGCTTCTCGTCAAACTAAGACCAAAGAAGTAAGATTAAAGTCTATAGGCGATCGCATTACCAGATTGGTTAAGTTTTCCAACATGGCAAAGGACTTAATTAGTGGCTGTACCGAATAGATTAACTAGTGAAGAGAGATAAAAGGTAAGAGGTAAGAGGTAAATTAGATTAGTCCCAGTTTATGTTGTGATGAAAAAGGCGTCGATCGCCGAAATAGCATTATCTCCATTAAGATCTGCTGTTACATTAGGATCAATCAAAGGGAATGCATCAAATCCACTATCAAATCCCACAACAACTCGTGACACTAAAAAGGCATCAAAATCACTGACATTGCCATCTCCGCTAGCATCTCCGAGACTTGCTACCTGTTGTACCGCCGTATCTGCGATCACACCAATATTGCCCTGATTGAGGCGGACCGAATCTAATTCTAATAAGCCTGCTACGCCATAGCCAGCGCTGTCAGGTACTTCTGCTATTAACTGCACTAAATCCACGTCAGCCCCTAAAGCAGTTGTTCCTTGTAAATTGACAATAGCTCTTCCTGGCACAGTTAAATCTTTAGTTGTTAATGTCCAATCCCCTCCTAAATTGGGGTCAACAAGAATATCATCAAGCTCAAAAATACTTGGGTTATAGTTTAAGGTAAATTCTACTTGGTTCACCCCACTACCATCATCTAGAGAAATGGCTAAACTATTTCCTGTGGGGTCAACTCCGATGCTTTCTCCTAATCCTCGGCTTAGATCATCAATGCTTAAAACTCTTCCTTGGTTAGGCTCCACCGTAAACTGAGTAACAAAATCTCCTCCAGCAACCCCATCACTATCGCCATCTAAAATTTGTCCTGTCTCAGACACAAAACCCTCTGCATTGCTAGTAAGAGTTAGGGTATAGCGATCGCTTGCTAAAACTCCTCCTGATTGGACAAAAGTGAGGCTGAGATCATTCTCATCCCAAACAAGAGAACCCCTAACCTCATCTCCTGCACTATTAACTAGAGTCAAATCTGGTAAATCGACGCTATTATCTGCTCCATCATAAAGATTGAGAACTTCTGTATTTAAACTCTGATTAAACTGCATGACAAAGCCACTAGCAGTAGTCACCAATGAGGTCATCGTTAAAGGGATAGCGGATTCTGATGACCCAATAGCAAAACTCGCAGCCGATAAAGCTTCATCATCGTGAAAAACTGTCAAGACATTTCCTGAACTGAAACTTACCTGAGAAAATTTTTGACCTGTATTGCTAGCCTTACCTGTTGCCGTAATTGCGGCGACTAGTTGAAGAGGATCAGTAAACCCATAATCTGGAGAGACTTCAATAATATCTTCGCCGACAGCAAAATCATTGATCGCATCTTCCCCGCTACCAGGCTCAAAGATAAAGCGATCGCTGCCAGAACCACCAAGTAAGACATCGTTGCCGAAGCCCCCATCAATGCGATCTACCCCTGCCTCTCCAAAAATAGTGTCATTTCCGGCGCTTCCTTGAAGACTGTCATTGCCTGAGCCCCCTTGTAACCAGTCATCCCCCTCATTGCCAATTAATAAATCTTGACCGCCATTTCCAAACAGAGTGTCATTCCCCTCTCCTCCTTGAAGAGAGTCATCGCCTTCACCTCCTTGAAGTTCATCATCATCATCATTACCGAAAAGCAAATCATTGCCTTGATCACCCAGCAGAAGATCATTACCTGTTCCACCATCTATAGTGTCATTTCCTGAGACACCAAGGAGAATATCGGCATCATCATCACCAAAAATTAAATCATTGCCATCATTCCCCGCGATCGTATCTTGACCAGTGCCACCATTGAGAATATCGTCTCCACTATTTCCTTGAATCGAGTCATTGCCACCTAACCCATCGATGACATCCTGAAACTTAGTCCCAAAAATTGTTTCTCCTGAATTTGTAGCGATCTTTAAAACAGAACCTTGTTGAGTAAAGCCAGCAATTTCATAACCAATATCGGCTAAAAGAGCTAAATCAATATCACTAGGTAGGGTGCGACCTTCATTGAGTGTAGGATCTAACAACACCTGATTGTTGGAAAAATCTTCTGACACATGACCAGCAGTTTCATCTAAAGGAATTGGCTGACCATTATTGGCAGCTAAAGAATTTACACCCTGAAACTGATTTCCTTCAACTAAAGAATCGAAATTAGGTGCAACTCCAATTCCCAAAATATGGGCAATCTCATGAAGTGCTACAGAAATAAAATCGCTACGATTGGGATCAGTTGCTCCTAGAGAAAAATCCCAATTAGCTGTAGAGTTAAAGGCGATTGTCCCCACCCAAGGTTCAAAATCTGTAACTACTTCTCCCGAATCTCGAAAATTGCGAGTAATCCTTCTTTGAAAAAGATCTCCTTGAAGATCTCCACCATCAACTTGTGCTTTAGCCAGAACAATTAGATTGTTATTGGTCTCATCTTCTCCTAAAACCTTTTGAGATAAGTTACTAGCATGATCTAGACAACCATGACAACAACAGCCCTTAAAATGGAAATGGGAATCAAGATGCTCTTCTTCTGTAATAGTATGTCCAACCGCATTATCAATTGAATTAGTCCCACCAACAAAAATTACTAGATCATCAATTTCAGTATCCAAAACTATATTTTCGGTAGCTCCAGTTACGGGATTTGTAATCGTAAATTCGGCACCTACAGGAATATTTTCAAATTCATCTTGTAATAAATTAGACCAAATTGTTCCCGCTGCTTCTAAGGCGTCACGTCTTGCTACATCATTAAAAAAACCTTGGCTATCTAAACTATAATCAAATTTAATTTCCATGATTTTCTGCGACTAGTAATTTATATATCTCTAGTCTTTGCTTTGAAAGTAATTATTGCCAGGTAATAATCAGTTATTTTTATGTAAAGATTCAGTATTGTATTACTTATCTTTTGGGTATTTTTTTTGTTATTTGTGTAAATTACAGGGAACTTAATCGTGGTAATAAGAAATATACTAAAACATAGTTATTAACTCTGAATTAATGAAACAAGGTAATTTAGTAGAAGTTAGCATTACTGATCTCAATACCAGTGGAGAAGGGGTAGGAAGAATCAATGGCCAAGTTATTTTTGTCCCTGACACGGTTACTGGCGATCGTGCTTTGGTAAGATTAACTAGAGTCAAATCCAAATATGCAGAAGGTCAATTACAAAAATTATTGATGTCATCAAGCGATCGCATTCGTCCTAGATGTATCGTAGCGGATAAATGTGGAGGTTGTCAGTGGCAACATGTTAACTGGGAACATCAATTACTAAGCAAACGCCAACAAGTTATTCAATCGCTACAACGTATTGGTAGTTTGCCAGCAATGCAAGTGCAGCAAACATTGCATACTGCCGAGGATCTACACTATCGCAATAAGGCTACCTATCCCTTAGGAATTTCTACAACAGGTAACTTACAAGCTGGTTACTATCGCAAAAATAGTCACAAAATAGTCAATCTCAATCAATGTCCAGTACAAGATTCCCGCCTCAATTTGTTATTAAAAGAAATCAAACAAGATATTCAACAACAAGGTTGGTCAATTTATGATGAAACTAATCAAACTAATAGTAATCAAGCTCGACTACGTCATTTGTCCTTAAGAATTGGTCATCACACAGGAGAAATTTTAGTCACTCTAGTTGCTACGGACAATAAAATACCAGGACTTATGGAACAAGCAAAAATCTGGATCAGTAGATATCCTAACCTAGTGGGGGTTTGCTTAAATATTAATCCTGATCGCACTAATAGAATTTTTGGGGATCAAACCCATACTATTGTAGGAAAACCTTATCTTAAAGAAAATTTTGGGGGATTAGAATTTAGAATTCTCTCTGATACCTTTTTTCAAGTAAATACTGCCGCTGCTGAACTTTTGTTAAATAAAATTATTCAAATACTTCATCTTCAAGGCAATGAAATCTTAGTTGATGCTTATTGTGGTATCGGCACTTTTACCCTTCCTCTAGCCAAAAAAGTTAAGCAAGCAATTGGCATCGAAGTTCATGCAGCTTCAATTATGCAAGCTCAACAGAATGCAGCAATTAACCAGATTACCAATGTTGATTTTTACACTGACAAAGTAGAAAAATACTTGCAAAAATTAAATGTAGTAGCGGATATTGTTCTCTTAGATCCTCCCCGTAAAGGTTGCGATCGCCGAGTAAGCGAAACTTTACTAAACTTACAAGCACCTAAGATTGTTTATGTGAGTTGTAAACCCGCAACTTTAGCTAGAGATCTTCAATTATTATGTGGTTCTGGTATTTATGAACCGAAATTAATTCAACCAATTGACTTTTTTCCCCAGACAAGTCATGTTGAGTCTCTAGTACTACTAGAAAAGAGATAGAACAGTAGTGCTGTCGCTTGTCCATAGCTAATTATGTTCTTAGTGAAATAGCCAGTTCAACTTGTAGGACAGTAAATCAAGTTAGTAGGTACAAGCTTAAGAGTTGATTTTGAATTTCCTTGATTAACAATTTTTAGTATAATAGAGAAAACAAGCTACAAAACCAAACGAGGGAAACTATGGTTTTAACGATTCAATTACTCCTCGAATCGAGAAATATCAGGTATCGGTATAACTTGTTCAACTAGTGAAGTATAATTGCAAGCAAGATTTTCATCTTATCTTAAGATTTAGTTCGCTCATAACTACAACATTTTGTTTATGGAGATATTAAGCTGTGAGAGAACATAGCAGTAAGCTTACCTGGCATCGAAACTCTTGGTTTACACATCAAAAAATGGAGCAAACCAGATGAGGATTAAAAACAAAATTACGAACTTAGATACAGGTTTCCCCCATCAATCAGAAATTGTAGTTTAGAGGTTGTGACCAGTGATTGCGCTCCCAATTCCCTGGAATAAAAGTAAGTGTAGTAGCGTGAGTTTTGCCTCAACTCTCTACCTTTACCCTATTTTAGATTTACTTTTAATCCATATTCCTTCACAGTGGAAAGCTGAGATTAGATTAGGTTTACAAGAGGCTTTAGTTAATGCAGCTAAACATGGTAATAAACTCGATCCCAATAAAACTATCGTAGTTGAATTTAATGTCACGCCTACTGAATATTATTGGATCATCAAAGATGAAGGTATCGGCTTTGCCCCTCAATGTCCTTGTCATTCTAATACGGCAGAACTGCCTTTAGATTTGCCCGATGAAGAAGCAGAAAGTGGTAGAGGGTTATGTATTTTGCATGAGGTTTTTGATTTAGTTCATTGGAACACAGAAGGCACTCAAGTTTTTCTAGCCAAACAAGTTAACAATAAAGACCGTAATCAACCAATAATCTTGTAACTGGGATTATTTTTTAAAATGATGAGGGCTGAAGGATGAGGGATGGGACAATTTCCAGCAACGAGTCCCTCGTAAAGATAATTTTTAATTGTCAACTATCCATTATTAACTATCAACTATATTAATGGCTAAGCAGAAATTATTAACAGCAACTGGATTATATAAAAGTTTTGGAGGTGTCAAAGCGGTTAATAATGCTCAAATCCATGTAGAGCATGGTAGCATTACCGGTTTGATCGGACCTAACGGCGCTGGAAAAACAACCCTATTTAATCTGTTATCTAATTTTATTAGTTCTGATCGAGGAAAAGTAATTTTTGATGAGCAACAGATTCATCATTTAACTCCTCATAAAATTGCGCAACAAGGTTGTATTCGGACTTTCCAAGTGGCACGAGTACTATCTCGATTATCAGTATTAGAGAATATGCTGCTTGCTAAACCTGGACAAACTGGAGAAAACTTCTTTAAAGTTTGGTTGCAACAACAACAATTGAGGCAGGAAGAAAGAGCTAATAAAGAAAAAGCCATGGATATTTTAGAATCCGTTGGTTTAGCAGCCAAAGCTGATGATTATGCCGGAGCATTATCTGGTGGACAAAGAAAACTTCTAGAAATGGCAAGGACTTTAATGGCTGATCCTAAGCTAGTTCTCTTAGATGAACCTGCTGCGGGAGTCAATCCGACTTTGATTGGCCAAATATGCGAACATATTGTGAATTGGAATAAGCAGGGCATTTCTTTTTTAGTTATCGAGCATAATATGGATGTGATTATGTCATTATGCGATCGCGTTTGGGTATTAGCAGAAGGAACAAATTTAGCTGATGGCACGCCAGAAGAAATTCAAAATAATCCTGATGTGCTAGAGGCTTATTTAGGAGAATAATTTTTGAGAAATTTAAGTTAATTATGGCGATTATTCTCACTAACGATGATGGGATCGATGCTCCTGGTATTAAAGCTTTACAACAAGCAATTCAAGCCCATGAATGTATAGTTGTGGCACCGAAACGCCAATATTCTGGTTGTGGACATCAAGTTACAACCCATAAAGCAATACATTTAGAAAAGCGAGCGCTTAATGAATATGCAGTAGATGGCACTCCCGCCGATTGTACTCGAATTGCTATCGATCAGATCAAGCAAGATCCCAAATGGATTTTGTCAGGCATTAACGCAGGAGGCAATTTAGGCACCGATGTTTATATTTCTGGGACAGTAGCAGCCGTTAGAGAAGCAGCGATCCATGGGATCTCAGGAATCGCCATTTCTCATTGGATCAAAAAACCGTTAGTCATCGATTGGGAAGTAGCAACCCAGCAAACGGCGAGAGTATTACAAACATTATGGAATTATTCTCTTCCCCCCAAAAGCTTTTGGAATGTGAATTTACCTCATCTCGAACCAGGAGCAAAAGAACCAGAAATTGTATTTTGTAAACCAAGTATTGATCCCCTTCCTCTAAGTTTTCGCCAAGAGCAAGATTGGTATTATTACCAAGGGGAATATAGTCAACGCGATCGTACCCCTGAAACTGATGTTGATGTTTGCTTCTCGGGAAATATTGCTATTACTTTAATTTCTCTTTAATCCCTACAAAATCGTATTCTGTCGACTGCAATGATAATTGTCAGAACAAAAAATACAGTTCCGATCAGAATTCTTTTAAACGAATTTTGCATCTTGTCGGATCATTCCAGAAATTTATGATTATTGCTAATACTTGGTTATCTAATCTTAGTCGGTCGGCACATTTTGTATTTAAAGATACATAATTTAAGGGGCGAGGAGTAAGAAGCAAGAAACAAGGAAAATTACGAACGTAGCATGCTATATCCCTACTTACTTATTACTTACTCCCCTACAACCTATTTACCGTTGAATTGTACTAACTTCCAAGATGGGACAAAAAATTGCTCATTGAAAGGCGTACGCTCATGGTTACCAGGTCTCTCGGTACGTGGTGGTAATTCAATAGGATCGGGCGTCATATCCACATAGGGAATCTTGGTCAGAATATGACTGATACAATTGAGACGTGCCGTCTTTTTGTCATCAGCCTTGACAGTAAACCAAGGCGCTTCGGGAATATTGGTATGGGTAAACATGGCATCTTTGGCTTGGGAATATTCCGCCCAACGCTTAAGTGATTCGAGATCCATCTGGCTTAACTTCCAACGACGAGCGGGATCATTTGCCCGAGCTTGGAAACGGCGCTCTTGTTCCTCATCGCTGACAGAAAACCAATATTTCAACAAAATAATCCCCGATCTGACTAACATCCGCTCAAATTCTGGACAGTCTTGCATGAATTTCCGATACTGTTCATCGGTACAAAAACCCATCACTTTCTCTACACCAGCGCGATTGTACCAACTGCGATCAAAGCAGACAATGTCTCCTGCTGCTGGCAAATGAGCGACATACCTTTGGAAATACCATTCTGTCTTTTCGCGATCGCTCGGTGTCCCCAATGCCACAACTCGGCATCCCCGAGGATTCAGGGGTTCGGTAATGCGTTTAATGGTTCCCCCCTTACCCGCAGCATCCCGTCCTTCAAACAAAATGACAATTTTGGTACCAGTATGTTTAACCCAATATTGCATTTTTACTAGTTCCAATTGCAGACGAGCCAGTTCTTTTTCATAAACTTTTCTGGACAGTTTAGAACTGCCTTCTGACTCAGAGATCTGGTAGAACAATCTTCGTTCGGAGTTTTGCAGCTTGGCTTTTTTCTGCTTCTTCTGATTCTTTAGTTTTTTCTTCGCTTTCTTTTTTTTCTTATCTTTTTTTGTAATATCTAATTCTAGGAGATTATTCTTGGTACTCACTGGTTTATTATGATTGCTGTTCATCAGTTTATTTTTCATAATCAACAACATATAGCTCTGTATAAATTGATCAGCCTTACTAAAGGGAAAGAGTTAGATTTCAAGGGATAAGGAGTAATTACCTGCGAATATTTAAATATTTCTGCTTTTTAAGCACCTTGCATCAAATAGTGATTTCCTAACCCTAAATGATTTTATGATAGAAAATTAAAAATTGACAAGTTATATTTTAAATCAAAAAAAATGCTAAAAATACTAAATTTTGCATATTTTAAAAAGCCGATAAAGAAAACACCACTTCTAGTAATAAAGTTGGCGTCTTTTGTTTTTTAATAACCGTAAGACTATCGGCAAATAATTGAGAGTGACGTTAAATTCTAGCTTCTTTAAATTTAGGCTAACTTAATTATTAATGATTGGAGGTAAAAGCTTTACATTTATACATAAAGTTTTTGCTTAGAAAGACAAGAAAAGATTTATATGATTGGCACAATTCTAGCTGGTTAAGCAAACGAAAAGATTTTTCAATTAGCTCGCAGTTGTGATATCTATGGCAACAAAGGATTTATTGGCGACGAGTGGCAAGAAGAGATTACTTGCTCGACGGGAAATCGTATTTGGACGATACAACGCTGTCATCAAAACCAGCAGGCTTCTCTTCAAAAACTCTCCGTTGAGCACTACGGTAAGTTTTACAATATTTAGAATTTAATTAAAACTAAAAATACTAAAATGCCAGAACAAAAGAAAGTTGTAGTTATCGGTGCAGGTTGGGCAGGTTTAGCTGCCACATCCCATTTAGTTCAGCAAGATTATGCGGTTACTCTTCTCGAAGCAGCACCCTATCCTGGTGGGTTAGTAGCGGGTTGGAAAACTATAGGGGGGAAATCTGTTGAGGGAGGAATTCATGGTTTTTGGTATCCCTACCGCAATATTTTTAGTAAGGTTAAGGAATTAGGACTGGAACCTTTTACCCGTTTTACGCGATCTTCTCAATATTCTCCTGCGGGTTTAGAGGTAGAATCACCGATTTTTCAAGATGAACCCCTTTTACCTACTCCTTTGGGGACATTTATCTATACTAAGTTTAAACGGCTTCCTTTAAGCGATCGCCTTTCGGCTTTACCGCTACTATATTCGGTAATCGATTTTGATAATTCCCCTGAAGCTTGGCAACGTTATGACAAAATAACTGCCAGAGAATTATTTAGACAGTATGGCGTTTCTGAAAGACTTTACCAGGAATCCTTTGAACCAATGTTGTTAGTGGGTTTATTCGCCCCAGGAGAACAATGTTCGGCAGCGGCAGCTTTGGGTATGCTTTACTATTTTATTTTGGCTCACCAGCCTGATTTTGATGTGGTTTGGTGTCGCGGCACTGTAGGAGAAAAAATTTTTCAACCCTGGATTACTGAAATCGAAAAAGCTGGCGGTAAAGTACTGACTAATAAACGAGTAAGCGACATCGTGGTTGACGAGACGGGAAAAGCAGTAGGGGTTAAATGTGGAGATGAGTTTTTTGCTGCTGATGCGGTGATTTCTGGAGTAAGTGTCACAGGGATGAAAAAGATTGTTGCCAGCAGTAGCCAATTAAATAACTATGCCCAATTCCGTAACTTGGCTAATCTCAAAGGGATTGATGTGTTAGCTACCCGTCTCTGGTTTGATCGCAAAGTTGATATTCCTTTACCTTCTAATGCTTGCTTTGGTTTTGATGCCACAACTGGTTGGACATTCTTCGATCTCAACGATCTCCATGATGAATATCAGGATGAGCCTAATACCGTCATTGAAGCGGATTTTTATCATGCAAACCAACTGTTACCGATGAGCGATGAGCAAATTATTGAGAAAGTACATCGTGACGTAACTACCTGTATTCCTGAATTTGGTGCAGCTAAAGTTGTTGATAGCAGCGTGATTCGGGTTAAAGAAGGAGTCACCCATTTTTTCCCAGGTAGTTATCAATATTTACTCTCAGCAAAAACTGAAATTCCTAATTTATATATGAGTGGTGATTGGATTGTCACTCGTCATGGTTCTTGGTCTCAGGAGAAAGCTTATGTCACAGGTCTCGAAGCTGCTAATCTAGTTGTAGAAGAATTTGGTATGGGGAGCAAGGCAAATATTATTCCTATTGAACCTGATGAACCTCATATTCAAGTAGCAAGAAATATTAATCGAACAATTAGAGACTGGACAAAATTTTTACCGAATTTTTGGTAATTCGCGATCAGCGAAACTGGAACTGAGCGATCGCGTTTTCCCAATCTTCAGTTATTCTCTCAAACATTACTAAATCTAATATGGCAGAAAATTTTGAGGGTGAATCTTATTCAGTAGATATCTTTATATTTACGAAATCAGAGGAAGCCCCACAGTTTTACGGCGGGGCTTCCTCTGACTGATATTTACTGAATCATACCAAATCCGATTTAGATACCCCACTTAAAAATTAGACAAGACAGAGGACAGAAGAATTTTATCAGGAACAAAGAAAAAGGGGTTTTGAGATGCGGATTTGGTATAAGTCTGACATTAGACTAACAATTATCAATAATCATTGGAAAAAGAGTGTATTTTTGTTGTGGAATGAAGTTATGAATGTCTTTTTCTCTGATCAACTCACAATAATATGAACAATTTCCCTGACAGCTCCTCAGCGGTAACAGTTCAAGACGCTAGCTCTTTAACCAGCTATCAATTTCGTTTCCAAGATTTCCTGATTGGTGCACAGATGCTCTTCGTTGCTTTTGGCGCTTTGGTTTTAGTGCCTATTTTGGCGGGCTTAGACCCTAATGTAGCTCTGTTTACCTCGGGATTAGGAACTTTATGCTTTCAATTAGTTACAGGGGGGAAGGTTCCCGTCTATCTAGCATCTTCTTTTGCTTTC
>JAAUYH010074057.1_pt1 | contig 12832 bp, 9 predicted proteins | sample 7278061 | NCBI WGS metagenome assembly JAAUYH01 (sample SAMN14350203, study PRJNA611818) | marine sediment metagenome | isolation source: surface marine sediment (0.6m) | place: French Polynesia: Moorea | collected 2018-08
CGCAGGAAGTGCGGAAATCTACGCTCAAAGAAATACCTGAAACGGTATGTATCAGTCGGGTTACTGACTGAGCTTGAGAAGCGACGCGGGCTTGTCCCCGTCGTACTTCACATGAGGGACTTATCTAACAATCATCATAACAGCCCACATTCCGCAGATAAATTTTGTGATTCAATAATTTCTGAAAATTTTAGCTAGAACAGCTTGTTGGATATGGAATACAGCAATTTAGTCTAAAAACCACGAACTAGTGTATTATTTGTGATTTTTTAAAATGGCGATCGCTATTTTACTGCTAAGATCTAGTAAATTTCAGGAGGTATATTGCGATCGCTAATAAAATAATTGTTAGTTCTTAATGCGATCGCTATAAAACAATAAGATACCCTGTAATACCCTGCTAGAAAGGATTTGGGATATTCTCAATTAAAAAAAATGTTGAGAATCAAAATTTTTCTGCAGAATGTGGGTTAGAAGCTAAGAGCTAAAAACAGATTGACAAACAACACACAGCCTTAACTTGCTACTTGCTACTTGAGCGTAGCGATACTAGATACTTATACTCATCAAAATTGATTCGATGGGAATCCCTGGATTAATCTGCTCACGGTACTTCCAGAGGGCATCTTTAAGCTCGGCAGACCCCATATCCATAATCGGGTTATAACGAACAGAAGTAAGATTCCATAAGGTCGTAAGCTGTTTAGCATGTCTCGCCGCAACCGCAGGGTTATTATTGTCTTTCCATAAGCCCAAGGTGGCATACTCTACATCACCTCCATCTTCATACTGCTTATTATTAACCCAGGAATGTTGAAAGGTACTGATGTAAATGATATAAACGCACATTTGTCTTAGGTCTGACATGGTTTTGATGTCTAGAGTACCTAGCTCTGGTTTGAGAATCGAGTGGGTACTAAGATCGTTAGACATACCTTCAATTTCTGACCAGTAATCTTTAATTCCTTTTTCATGTCCCTCAAAAAAATTCTTGACGTAATCGGTTAAGATGTTCCACATAGCGATCGCAGCTTGGTCAAAGTGGTTGTTGACAATGTAATCTGGCATGGTTTGCGATCTAGGACTCCAGTTGCGGTAGGTCAAACTCTGTAAACTTTCTAAGAGAATGTCTTGGGTATCCTGATAATTAAGAACGGTGAGATTGGGAACAACACCTTCGTTTGCTTCGTTACCGACAAGTAAGGTTAAACCATCCCGATTGATATTCAACAATCCCTCAAGGTGTGGATCTAGTAATTCTTTAATTGGGTTATTAACCACATTGCGGTAATACGCCATGGCATATTGATCCATATTTAGGTGAGTACCGCCTAAATGAGAGCGGAGTTCGTGGGAGACGAATTCAGCACAGCGAAACAGTTTCTTGGTCTCTGACCATCCTAAATTCCCTGGTTGTGGGGTTTGCTTCTCTGTATCTCCGTAAAGCAAGTATTCAATTGAATGGGGATGGAGTTCCTGACCATCCAGACAGAATCGCGCTTCAATATATTGGGGCAAGATGCCATTCTCATCGACTTGAACATCATTAAATTCATAGCGGATGATATACTGCCAAGGCTGGTTATCGACTCGCTTAAATTGTCCAGGATTAAATCCATTAAGGCGACGTTCGACAAAAAATTCATCGCTGAATTTGTCTGGGCGCAGGCGGGTGAGGTTGGGGCGCATATAGCTAACCGCACTTAGTTCCAGATGTCCCGCATTTTGGGTAGGAACAGTCAGGAGTTGACCAACTGCTTTCAGACCAATAAAACTCTTCTTAAACCGAAATTCCCAGTGGGGAGTCGGCTGGACAGCCTCTGGTAATTCCTTAGTTGCATCAAAAGTGGGAAGACCCTCTGCATAGACGAATTGCTCTTTGAGATTAGTCACGGGCTTTGGTGGGGAAACGTTTGTACTTGTCATATCAATACCTCTTAATACTTAATACTTTTAACTTCCACATAAAGACGCTAAATACTGATACTCATTAGCAGCATGTCGAGGGGAAGACCAGGTTCAATCAGATGACGTTGCTTCCAGATGGCATCTTTTAGTTCAGCGGGGCCAACATCCATAATCAGGTTATAGCGAACAGAAGAGAGAGTCCATAAGGTACTTGACTGCCTCGTCCTTCTTGCTGCCTGATCGATGAATTCAGCAAGATTTTCTTGCGGATTTACTGGTTGCCACAAGCCCAATGAGCCATATTCGATATCTCCACCATCGTCATACTGTTTATTATTGACCCAAGAATGGTAGAAACTACTGATGTAGATCACGTAAACACACAGTTGTTTGAGGTCGTGCATTGTTTTGATATCTAAAGTTCCCAATTCCTGTTTGAGAACTGAATGGGTGCTTAGATCCTCGGACATCCCTTCAATTTCCGACCAGTAATCGTTAATACCTGCTTGGTGAGCGGCAAAAAAGCGACCGACATATTCATTGATAATGTTCCACATGGCGATCGCAGCACGGTCGAAGTGATTATTAACTACATAATTCGGTATTGTATATTCTCTAGGACTCCAGTTGCGGTAAGTTAAGTTGCTAACCTCTTCTTTGAGCAGTATATGCAAGGTATCAAGGCTGATGGCAGAAGTTGCAGCAATCACCCCATCTACGTTGTTACCATCTGCATCTTTGAACCCAATGACATCTCTTCCGCCCCGTTGATTAATGTTTAAGACTCCCTCAAAGTGTGGATCTAGTAATTCTGTGATGGGGTTGTTAACCACATTGCGGTAATACGCCATGGCGTATTGATCGATATTCATGTGGGTGCGCCCTAAGTGGGATCTGCTCTCGTGGTAAACCAATTCAGTGCAGCGAAAGATTTCTTTGGCTCTTTCCCATTCTGAATCTACAGGAGTTTGCTGGTGTACCTGGGTTTCTCCGTGGAGGGTATATTCAATAGAGTGGAGATGTAGTTGCTGACTATCTAAACAAAAACGTGCCTCAATTGTCTTAGGAAAAATAGCAAATGGATCAACTTCAATTTGACTAAAATCATAGTTAATCACGTATTGCCAAGGCTTGTTCTCGACTCGTTTCAATCGACCTGGGTTTAAACCATTGAGACGACGTTCGACAAAAAAATCATCACTTAATTTGTCAGGACGAAGAGAGGTAAAGTTACGAGGCATAAAGGCACGAGGATCTTTCTTCTGTTCCAACAGCTTCATATTCACAATTGTCCCCCCTAACCCTTTAAATGACTGATGAAAATTAGCCAACCAGCGAGTTGTGGGCTGTACCTCGGCGGGGAGAACGTGGTCTGGGTCAAACAGAGCAATCTTGCTATTATCCGCATAAAGAAATTTCTCTTTAGGAGTCAAGGACTTAATTGGCAAATCAGTCGATGTAACCCAACTTGCTCCTTGAATTATGCCGTACTGGTCATAGAAAGTTGCATCGCAAGCAGTTGCTTCAGAACCTCGGTTTAACATCCAGTAACCCACAAGGGACAGTTCCTTGTTGTTGACATTCTGCAAACGACGAGACATATTGGTCTGGATTTCGTCTGCGGTACGGGCTGTGTTCCAAATTCGGACGTCGGTTATTTGACCAGCAAAATGGGAATTATCGGGATACCTTTTACCGATAAGTAAGTAGCCATTGTCATTGTCAGCAATTTCTGCCTCTAACTTCATACTTCCTTGAGACTTCCCGTTGATGAAAAGCTCGGCTTGCTGGTTACTAACGACGACAGAAAGATGATACCACTGGTTGAGAGAGATCTTGCCAGATGGCGAATCCCATTCTTTCCATAACACCTGGTTTTGCTTATCTGTGGTGGAGTAGATAAACATGGGAATCTTTTTATTATCGTCAATAAAAAGACCATAGGAAATTGCTGGTTCATTCTCCTTGATAGTTTTGGCAAAGATAAAACTATCCTTATAAAAATCTGGTACAAACTCCTCTTCAGAAGTTTCTTGAGAAGACTGACTGCCAACTTGTCCTTTGAGGTCTTTAACCTCCTGCTGCAATTGTTCAATTTGCTTTTGTTGTGCTTTGATAGCTTCAATCAAAACAGGGACAAATTTCTCATATTTAACTAATCCAGATTGACCATCAGCAGAATGAACTAGTTCTGGCAAAACCTCCCCGACTTTTTCAGCAGACACCCCTATTTCTTTACTTTCTCCCAAAGCTTTATCTTGCCAAGAGAAAGATACTCCTTCTAATGACAGGACTTTATCTAAAGCATTTTCAATTGGGGCAACATCCTCTGCCAAAGTAAGGTCGGACAGATTATTAGTAGGTGTCCATATCGGTTGTTCTGCTTGATAAATTTCGAGATGAATCGATTCGCCATCATCGCTAGCATCAACACTCAACTTAGCTCGATCAGACTTACCTTGAAACCAAGCAATTGGATCTTGACCAAGTTGTTTAACCCTGAATGCTCTACCAGAGCCATTATTTTCTACATATGCACAGGAAGCATCAGTTTGTCCAAGAATTTCAAAAGCATTATTATTACCTTTTACTCCTGTAATTTGAACTCCTTCACCATCACCTTGAGCTTCAAAACTTGCTATCCTTCCACTACCTTCTTGTCTCACATAAAGAGCTGTGCCAGAACCATTGTTTCCTATCCATGCTGTTGGATTTTTTGTTTGATTCTCATAAACATAAAGCGCATTTTTCTGACCACTAACTCCTTTTATATCAACCCCACTACCACCTTTAAAGGTAGCTGCATTTGCAGAACTCTGCTGCTCAAAATAGGCAAGAGAAGAATTAGTTGTTTTACCTTCAACCCAAAGTCCACATTTTGTGCTACTACCTCGTTCGATATTGACCCAATCAAATTTTTGTCCCATTTTTCTTTTCTGACCTTTCTTTGGTTTTCTTAGTAATGGCTAAAGTTAATTTAGGAATTAATTTAGGAAATGGATATGAATCTAAGAAAGACGAGATATCCAATTCCTTTCCTCTTTTCCCGTGGTTTTTCAGAGTTAGTTCGATTGATTAAAAATCTGGCGCATATTCCTCTTCGCCAGGAGTATCATCATTCATTTCTTCGTCAGAACTGCCATCACTCATCCCTTCCCCAGAATTATCATCACTCATTCCTTCCCCAGGACTACCATCACTCATTGGTGAACCGGTAGGAGTTGGAGGATTTTCCTTCTCCCACTTGTCCAGATGGGTTTTCAAATTGACGATATAGTTGACCATGAAATGGTCGCTAATACCATCAATGCGATCAAACGCCTGTCCCAGTACACTCTTTATAATTACCAGGGGGTTTAATGAGAGGGAGATATTCAGAGAACCTGGATCGAGTTTGAGCAAATTACCTATATATCCAGATGCTCTATCCATCCATTTATCTGCAATACCAAAGCTGTCATCTTGGAGGACACCTTCTACGTCAAATAATTTAAAATTACCGCAGTGGTAGTAGTCAAGAACTAACAGAGTATTGATTATTGTCTTATCGAACTTGGGGATGAATTTGAATACATTGGGTAACTTAACATCGAAATCTGAGGGACCAAGACCAAGAAAAGGGAAGAGATCGTTGTTATTAACAAAGCGGAAGGTTTGGTCTTTTAACTTTTCATCAAATGCGGTAGCGAAATTTTCATCACCAGCTTTGGGCTGTCCATAAGTATACAAACCGTTGGGGGGATTTTTGCTGTATTTTTTTTCAAACAGACACATTGCAGTAGCTAAACTTGCTAAAGCTCCTCCTAAACTATGTCCTGTAAACCAGAGAGTTCTTTCTCCCCTTTCTTCTGGTTTAATTTTCTCCCATATCGGCTCCCAAACCGACATCAAAGCTTCATAAATGCCGTTATGTACCCCGAATCCACCAGAAAATTCTCGACTGTGAATTAATTGAACATCGGTGAAGAAATCACGCCATTCTTGAGTACCCCGAAAAGCAACAATAATTACTTCATCATTTTTGAGTACTATAGCTTGGGTATCACCGATGATGAGAGTTATCCACTTTTCCCTAGACAGTTTGAATAATGATGTTTCCTGCCCAGTTATAAAGTAGCGTTCGTTAAATTTTGACAACCACTCGTCTAATCTGTCATAAATTGCTTCGGCTACTTGGTTTTTGTCCTGGTCTTCTTTACTTAATTTCTTCTTGAGTGCTTCTTAGTTTGTATGCTTGCTAAGACGCGATTGATGTTACACAAGATTTTAATTCTGCTGACCTCAGATTTGACAAATATTGTTCTGCTTCACTGCTAGTACCTGTCCAAACTACGGCAATTCCCTCATTGTGAATTCTCATCATAAGCTCAACTGCTTGTGGTTGAGAAATATTAAAAATACTGACAAATTTTTCTACAACGTATTCCATCGAATTTATGTCATCATTCATAACAGTAATTATATGTGTTTCAGAGCCAGTGAAAAGTTTTTTGGAATATGATTCTGGTGTAAATAATTTTTCAAACCAATTAAAAACATCATTCATCTTGAAAAAGCCTTTAAGATCATTGTATTAATTTAGTGACTCAGTTTAACACAAGATTTTGTGCCTCGCAGTAAGATCAAAAAAGGTGGGAATCGCAATCACCTCAATAAATAATCTCTTCAACTACCTAAGCATTAAAATATCTCGCCACAGGATGATAAGTAATAATCGCCGTGGTAGACTATTCGGGATATAATTGCTCACTTTCATCCATATACCTATTGATGCGTTTAGTAGTTAGTTAAGCTTCCCAGTTTTCTTTTGCTCTAATATATATCTCATCGATAGATTGATCTTGATAAAGCTGCTGAAAAATTTTGAAATAATCAGTAGCGTCACCATGAATTAAACTTAAAAATCTCCAGGTAGCAGCAGAATAAAAAGATTTCTGTAAAGCTTTTATTGCTTCAATTATGATTCTCATTTTGCCTATACTTTTATTTCCAATAATACTAACTAATTAACTATAGAGATCGTAAATTGTTGAAATTTATCGTATCAATTCCCTGAGCTTTTAAATAAAGAGAAAGCTTTAAGTCATCAGTTAAAACAAGATATTTATCTTTGGCTAAAGACATAATGCCACAATCGGTTAAGCCAAATCGAGCAAAAATTTCGTTTTTAGCAACAGAAATACTCTCCATATATTCTTCACTAATTTGAGAAATTAGTAAGGTAAATGTGTTTAGACATTGCGATCGCTCTGGTTCTCCTAATTGATTGGCTAAACTATTAACTTCAGTTAGAATATTTGGAGTTGTGACAACTTTTTGAAAACCATCTACTATTTGTAAAAGAAGATCATAGTCTTCAGGAATAAATTGTGCAGTTCTCTTGAATTTAGAAATTCGATTACGATTTACCAATCCAACTAAATATAAAAGGAAAATATTTGTATCAATTATAATTCCTCTAGTTTTATATTTAGCTACTAAAGCCTGTACCTCAATCATTATAACTTGTACATTTTCATTGATATTACTTCCCCTGTTGAAGAATCAACTTTGAAAGATTTGTAAACTCTTTCAACACTAAATGTTTGCTTCTGAGGTAATAATTTAGCCATTTCTTCAGAAATTATTAGGGGATTCTTTGTATATGTTTTCTCCTTTTTTGGATCGACTTCACGATCAAAGCCAATTGTAATTAACCAAAATTTTTCATCTTCCGATAATTCAGTTTCTTCAATCAAAAAATTATCTAGATTATTTCCCAATATATCTTTAAAGTCAGTAACATAATCTCGAACACTATTAACTGCACTTCTTAAATCAATTTCAGGCATATGTAGTAACTGTATAAATTATCTATATTTATTATAAAGGCGATCGCTTTTTGGAAGAGTTTAATTGAAGGCGAGCGCATTAAGACTTAATCTTCTAAGTAGTTCCACTTTATTAAACATAAGATATTTGTGGTTTAGGGACTTAGGGATATACGGGTTTGGGGGAATTGGTTGAATGTTTAATTAGGTGAACTTACTTATAAATATTCCTTTTATTGATTATATAAAAATTCTGTTTTTTGGTATCTTTGTTTTCTAAAATTCTTTTGTTATCAAGTACAAGGTTTATTTTTTTTTGTTTGTGATTTAGTGCAATATTTTTGCTTATGATTAGATATTTTTTGTTTTTTTAGTTCTTCTTTGTAAATACAGAGTAAATTTTCAAGATGATCGCCTGATAGGTTATTTAAAGGGCTAGGAAAATGACTAACACTAATTTTTTCACCCTCTCTAATATCAGATTTTTTAATGCTTTTATCTATATGTCCCGCATTAAAAACTGCTTTTGCACCATCAAGAGTTCCTCTATGTAAATAAACTTCTGTTAAGTTACCACAATTAGGATATTTAGCATTTTGATATTTAGCAATTCTCAGAGAAATATCATAATGAGCTAATTCACCAAAACCCTTTACTTTACAACGAATTGAACTAACAAATTTATTATAAATTTCATCAAAAGTATTTAGATCAGTCTCAGAATAGTTGTTTTCTTTGTATATATTTAAAGCTATATTTCTAGCTTGTTCCAATACCTTTCGTCCCACCCGATGTTGATGACTATGAACTTTAAGGCATTCATCCTCACTCTTAAATGCTTTACTGATAGCCTTTTCTAAATTATTGGATTGACGATACCAATCATAATATTTTTCTTGACAATCAAAAATCTTAGTTTTGTAATGGTTATAAATTTGGGCATAAAAATTATATTTTGAATTGCTGCTATTTGACATCATCTTTGGGATATAAAAAAATTACAGACTTAGTATTCCCAAAAATAATCAATTTCATGTCTTTTTTCTTTGCTTCTTTGCCCTCATATGCGACGGGGATAAACGTCTTTGCGCGAGATAAAAAAAAGGTGGGTTTATTCCCACCATAACCTCATCAAATTACCTAAGCACTAAAATATCTCGCCACAGGATGATAGGTAATAATCGCCGTGGTAGACTGTTCAGGATATAATTGCTCACTCTCGTCCATATACATATCGATCCGCTTAGTATCCAACAAATCTAGTTGCTTGTATTGATCTTCAATATTAGGACAAGCAGGATAACCAAAACTATAACGAGAACCTCGATAACGTTGTTGTAAGATATCGCGGATATTATCCGACTCTTCGGCTTCAAAGCCTAACTCGCTACGAATCTTAGCGTGAGTCCATTCTGCTAAGGCTTCTGCCATCTGTACCGCCATACCATGATAGTAAAGATAGTCCGTGTAGTTATCGGCTTTAAATAGCTTTTGGGCGTATTCCGTTGCCACTTCACCTACTGTTACCGCTTGCATCGGGAAGACATCGATTTTACCTGATTCTTTGGTGGCAAAGAAATCGGCAATACAAAGACGTTTACCCGATCGCTGTCGGGGAAATTCAAATGATGTTACTATTTTCTCGGTATCTTCGGTATCGTATACATATAATGTATTGCCTTCGGCGTTACAGGGGAAATAACCATAAATTACTGTGGGATGTAATAAGTTATCAGCAACGACTTTTTGCTTCCATTCTTCCAAAATTGGATTAACTTTTCTGGCTAAAAACTCATCGTATTCTTCCCGCGATTGGTCTTTGGGCTTACGAAATTGCCATTGTCCGACGAATAAAGCCTGTAAATCTAAATAGGGAAAAACTTCTTCAATGGGGATGTCATCCGCATTTAGTATTTTAGTTCCCCAGAAAGGAGGTGTCGGACGTTCTATATCTAAGGCTACTGCTTCGGAACGTTTAGTATCAATTACTAGCGGTTCTTCTGGCTTACTAACCTCATCAACAAAAATTTTGTCCTGGTTTTCTCCCTCAAATGGTTTAGCACCGTTTTCTTCTTCTGTAGGGGAAAGATCAACCTCATTGAGAAATCCTTTAATATCGTCCCAATTATCTTCAGCTTTGGCAGGCATTAGTTTATCCATAAAATGTAAATCTGCAAAAGCATCTTTACCATAGATAACTTTTCCTTTATAGGTATTTTGACAATCCTGATTGACAAATTTAGGAGTTAAAGCAGCACCGCCTAAGATAACAGGGACGGTAATACCTTTTTCATTAAATACTTCCAGATTATCTTTCATAAAGGCAGTTGATTTTACCAACAAACCACTCATGGCAATACAGTCGGGTTGGTGTTCTTCATATGCCTGAATAATACTTTCTACAGGTTGCTTAATACCTAAATTAATAACTTTATAACCATTGTTAGAAAGAATGATATCAACTAGGTTTTTACCAATATCATGAACATCACCTTTTACTGTGGCAATGACAAATTTACCTTTACCACTATCATCAGCTTCTTCTTTATCCATATGGGGTTCTAAATGCGCCACTGCTGCTTTCATTGTCTGTGCTGACTGAAGCACAAAGGGTAACTGCATTTGCCCCGAACCAAATAATTCCCCGACAACTTTCATGCCATCAAGGAGAAAAGTATTAATAATCTCTAGAGGGGGATACTCTCCTAAAGCTTCGTCTAAAGCCTCATCTAAACCAATTCTTTCCCCATCAATAATATGTTGTTTCAATCTTTCATCAATCGGCAGATTCTTATCAACTGCTTCTGATTTCTTCGCTTTCTTGCCAGCAAATAAAGTTGTTAATTCCCCTAGAGGATCGTAAGTACAAATATCGCCATCGAATTCCCGTTTATCGTAGATTAAATCCTGACAGATCTTTTGATGTTTATCATCAATTTTAGATAGAGGTAAAATCTTACTGGCATTAACAATAGCCGAGTCTAATCCTACCTGCATACATTCATGTAAGAAGACCGAATTTAATACTTGTCTCGCAGCCAAGTTTAAACCAAAGGAAACATTAGAAACCCCCAACAGAATATGACAACCTGGTAATTCGTCTCTAATTCGTTTAATTGATTCAACAGTGGCTTTACCGTTTTCTCTGTCTTCTTCAATACCAGTGGAGACGGGTAAAGCTAGAGGATCAAAAAAGATTTCATAGGGAGGGATACCATATTCAACAGCAGCATCATAAGCGCGTTTAGCAATCTCAAATTTCTTATCCGCAGTACGTCCCATACCATCTTCATCGATAGTACCAATAACTATCCCCGCGCCGTATTTTTTGGCTAAATCTAATACTTGATAAAATCTTTCCTCCCCATCTTCATAGTTAGTGGAGTTGAGGATACATTTACCACCTGCAACTTTTAACCCCGCTTCCATCTTCGTCCATTCAGTAGAGTCAAGCATCAGGGGAAGGGTGACATTATTAACTAGACGGGATGCCAGTTCATGCATATCCCTTTCTCCGTCTCGCCCTACATAGTCCACGTTCACATCAAGGATGTGTGCGCCTTCTTTTACTTGGGATTTAGCTAATGCCACTAAACTATCCCAGTTTTCCTCATTAAGTAGAGTACGACATTTTTTAGAACCACTGGCGTTTAATCTCTCCCCAACAATCAAGAAAGAATTATCTTGAATATATGGTTGAGTACTATAGATAGATGCTGCGGAAGGTTCATAATGGGGATGACGCTCTTTAGGTGTTAAATCTTGAGCTGCTTCTGCCAGTTGTTGGATATGATCGTAACGAGTACCACAACAACCACCAATAATTTGTACTCCCAAATCTTCGACGAAGTGCATTAACGCCATGCGAAGTTCTATCGGCGTTAACTTATAATGCGCCTGTCCGCCAATATTCTCAGGTAACCCCGCATTGGGGACACAGGAAACAATAAACGGCGAGTGTTCCGATAAATGTTTAACATGTTCCTTCATTAGGTCGGGTCCTGTAGCGCAGTTTAGACCTAAAATATCTATCGGAAAAGGCTCTAGAACTGCCAAAGCCGCTTCCATAGTCGAACCAGACAGCATAGTACCCATTTGTTCCATAGTAACAGATACCATTAAGGGACGGCGATCGCCTTTGGCTTTAAATACCTCTTCAATACCATTAAGTGCTGCTTTGATCTGCAACACATCCATACAGGTTTCAACTAAAAATAAATCTACTCCTCCGTCGTACAGTCCCTCTGCTTGTTCTCGATAGTTAACCAGCAAAGTATCATAGTCGATATGTCCCAAGGTTGGTAACTTCGTACCAGGACCCATGGAACCAGCTACGAAACGAGGTTTTTCAGGAGTAGAATATTCTGCGGTAAGTTTTTTAGCCAATTCAGCCGCAGCTTTATTTAAATAATAAGCTTGATCGGCTAAATCGTACTCAGCCAATACTATAGAAGTTCCGCCAAAGGTATCAGTTTCAATTACATCCGCGCCAGCTTCGAGGAAACCGCGATGTACTTTTGCTACCGCTTCAGGTTGGGTATGGACTAAATATTCGTTACATCCTTCGTACTCTTCTCCACCAAAGTCGGCTGCGGTAAGATTTTGGACTTGAAGATTTGTCCCCATCGCACCATCTAAGACAAGTACGGGACGTTCTGGACTATTAAGACGATCTAAAAAGAGACTGTTCATTGCTAGCGACTGCTGATCAACAGGTTAAGTTACATTAAGACTCATTATATGGTTGTCATGGATTAAAGGGTAGTAATTTTTCCTACGAAATCTCACAGACAAGTTAAGTAAGTGGGTAAAATTGATTACGAAGATAAAAACCTATTTTCATCTTAGAACAAGTTTTTGGTTCTTTTCGTCATCATACTCGACGTACTACTGGTCGCCAGAAAGCTCCTGCTTCGCTATTAAGTAGGTAGGCAGAATTAAATATAAAACCAAAATAAAAAAGAATGAAGTCAGGAGTAAGTGTCTTTTAACCCACTACCCACCACTACCCACTACCCAATACTTCTCGTTTAAGATTTCTATTTTCTAGGGATAGCTGTAGGGAACTGGGGGAGTAGGGACTTGGGGAATTGACAAGAACTTATCCCTAAATC
>JAAUYH010034794.1_pt1 | contig 12830 bp, 11 predicted proteins | sample 7278061 | NCBI WGS metagenome assembly JAAUYH01 (sample SAMN14350203, study PRJNA611818) | marine sediment metagenome | isolation source: surface marine sediment (0.6m) | place: French Polynesia: Moorea | collected 2018-08
CATGAACAGCAAAATTCATCCGGTCATCTAGTTTGCGGTAATCTGGATCTTTACGGTCGGGTTTGCGAGGCCAACGAGGAGGCATAAATTTTTACTGTAGACTTGCACTAACTAAGCTATATGCCTTATTTTAGTTTTTTTTGTGTAGTTGTCGTTATCTTCTATGCAAATTTTATGGTCAAAGGTTGATTAACAACAATTTCCGCCACAAGCAAACTCAACTATTTCAAATCTGCAGGTAAAAGCACTCTGTCGATGACATGAATGATGCCATTACTACCTTTTATATCTGCCTTAATTACTTTAGATTTATTTACTTTAATTCCATTACCTTTGACTTTAACCTTGACAGAGCTACCTTCTACCGTATCTACGTCACCAGATTTCAAGTCACCGGACTCAACAGCACCAGAAACAACATGATAAGTAAGAACTTTTTGCAGAGTTTCTTTATTTTCTGGCTTGAGTAATTTATCTAGAGTCTCTTTTGGTAAAGCTGCAAATGCGTCATTTGTAGGTGCAAAAACGGTAAAAGGACCATCGCCAGATAGGATTTTTACCAAATCTGCAGCTTTTATTGCTGTTACTAAAGTTTGAAAATTGGAGTCTGAGGCAGCAATATCAACAATAGTGCTATTTCCATTATTTGCTTGGGATACTAAAGTACCTGAAGTTTTAGTACTTGAAGTTTTGGGAGTGGCGAAAGACTCTGCATAATTTGGAATATTTACCACAACACTAAGGCTAGCGAAAGTTGCAACAGCAAACGCTTTACCCAACAGATGCATAAATGTTTGATTTCTCATTGATGTTTATCCTTTAGGAAAAAATAAGATATCCTGTCTGCAAACTCAAGTTACTGAAACAAATTTGCCCTTGCGGCTTTTTCAAGCCACCAACTGTAATTTTTAAATCGTTACTTATAGCAGCTTTAGCATCGGAAACTAGCACCAAATTCCCCAAAATTGCCAAGAACACAATTAAAAATCGGAACTGTTGCCACATTAATTTCTCCAGGGAGTGGAAAATGATTTTTTGTAAAAAATAGCTTAGGTTTATACTCCACTGTTTACGGAGATACTTACCTAAAAATAGGTAGGTCATATTTAAAATGTACGTATTTTCTTAACAATTTGCAACCTAAACTATTTCAGATAATCTTATGCAATCTATCGAAAAATAAATTATTGAATTAAAGCCCCATAAAGTACTAGGCTTATCAATTCAGCAATCATCTCGTCTTTGGTTTTGTCACCATATTTTTGGACAGTTGGTAGGGGTTCAACGCCACACAAAAAAATACCCGCAATAAAACCTGGGTCTCCTCTTAATTGCGGTTGGTATTGAACAAATAATTTTTCTACAGGTGCGTGAACACAACGACCAATTGCTTGCTCAATTTGAATTGCTTTTTGAGAATTAATCTCTGTTAAATCAGTATGAATAATACGGTTGGCATTCAGGGGGGGTTCCTCCCAAAGCCATGCTGCTAATTTAGCCAAACAGCCTTCTAGGGTTTTGGACTCGGTTGCAATAATTTGCTCGAGAGTTTCTCTTCGCCGTTCTAAATGACGCAGCATAACTTCAACAAATAAATCTTCTTTTCCCCCAGGAAAATGGTAGTAGAGGGAAGCTTGTTTAATGCCAAGCTTTTTGGCAATATCTTTTAGGGTTACAGCCCCATAGCCTTGAGAGGCAAATAAATGCTCAGCTGCATCAAGAACTGCTGCGCGTGATGAACTTATATTCGATTTTTGACTCATTCTGATGAAATTAATTGAGGTGGATAATTTTGTCAAGAACTGCTTTTTTGGGGTGGTTTTGTTAAATTTAATTTTTTTATCAAATTTAATTGACAGGAGATTATGCAAGTCCTCAGATACACCAATTATTAAGCCTCCGGGAGTCAAAAATCTTGAATAAACCTTTATGACTTTCCTTCTAAATCAATACGAATACGGTTATCCGCACTATGTGTTTGGACGCAGCTTGGAAGACGCGCCGTAGGGCGAACCGCTGTTCATCCGTCAGGATGCGGTCAAACACCGTAGGTGCGTGCTAACAGATAAGCCTAAATTCTTCGTAGAGATGCGACAGAGGCTAACGCCGACGCCACAGGCTCTGTCACGTCTTTACAGTGTTATTTGTTTAAAAAAGTCTTAACTGAACTGCATTGTTTTTAAATATGTAAGCACTTATGCAAAACAATTTATATACTCTATTTGTAAAATAAATTGAAAAAGTCTTGAATCCTTTGCGGTTGCGTCATTCTGCTATGCTCCATATGCCCTTTGCGCACGCCCTTAAGCTCCGCTACCTACGGATCCGGAACTGCTACCTTACGGATCCGCTAATGCAATGACAAATGTGTATTGAATTATGCGCAAGTACTTAATCCTTGATCTATCAATCGCATTCGCGCCAATAGTCACCTGATTTTCCCCCAGTCTTGCTTACCAAATGAATAGATCCAATTTGAATTGATTTTTCTAAAGCCTTTGCCATATCGTAGAGAGTCAGAGCGGCTACAGAAACAGCGGTTAACGCTTCCATCTCGACTCCTGTTTCAGCTTTAGTCTTGACTGTGGCTTGAATTTCGTAACCGGGTAGTTGTGGTTGGGGATTAATTTTAACTTCGACCTTTTGTAACGGTAAAGGATGACATAAAGGAATAAGGTTGGCAGTTTGTTTTGCAGCCATAATCCCTGCCAACCTAGCAGTACCTAAAACATCTCCCTTAGCAGTATCTCCAGCTTGAATAGCACCAAAAGTTTCCATTTGCATTTTGACTTTACCTACTGCTATCGCTTGGCGAACTGTGGGGATTTTACTGGAGACATCCACCATTTGAGATTGTCCCAAATGATCTAAATGACTTAAAGCTGGAGAATTATCAAAAAAATTTTCTTGCGTCATGGCATGTAGATGTGATACTCTTATATCCGGTAAGGCAAGGACGTGTAGCTCAGTGGACTAGAGCACGTGGCTACGGACCACGGTGTCGGGGGTTCGAATCCCTCCTCGTCCGTTTATAAGATGTAACACATGTACTGATTTAAGGCTTCCCTATTAGGACATACTCCTTTAAGGGAACGTTAATATGGATAAAATCTTATCCTATTTACGACGTGATGGAGATTATAGAGACTTGCAGTGTTCATATTGCTGATACAAGTCTCAGAAAGTATCCCAGGTATTTTAATTGTTTGAAAAATCTTGTTTGTAAATACAACCTTGATGAAAACAAACAATAAGAAACTTTCCTAAGATTGGGAATGTTTTGTAGTGAAGTTTCTATTTATTTGATTTAGGGCGTAACAATCTTGTCCGCGACCAAAAGCAAAGCGTAATGAATGGGAAATATCTTTGCTCGATTGCGTAATGAATATCAGAAAAGCAAGACAACTTAAAGCTGCACTAAAAGCAAAAATATTACGGTAGCCGATTTCCTCAGCTACAGTACCTAAAACTGGACCTGCGATCGCAATCCCCAAGTCAAAACCAGTTAAACAAAAGCCAAACATTCGTCCCCGTTCTTCTGGTAAGGCGCGATCAGCGACGATCGCCGATATCATTGGAATTAACATTCCTAAGCCAGCACCTTCAATGGCTCCAGAAATTAGAAAACTTTGGGAACTATTAGCAGACCAGATATTAACCAGTGCAATAACGTATAATACCAGGCTAATACTTACAAACAAACCGCGACCGTAACGGTCTGCAGCCCTACCAACAAGTAATCTGACGCTAAAACCAGCGATGGCAGAAGCAGTATAAAATAAACCGGGATTTAATCCTACACCGGTAGATTTAATAAACAAGGGAACAAAAGTTCTCATACTGCCAAAATTAAGACCGACGAGTAACAATATTATTGCCGGAATTCGAACTTTAGGGCTAGCAAACAAATGCCAGAATTTACTTCTATTATTTTTTTGTACGGATGAATTAATTGGGGGGTTGGTAATTTGTGTAGTGCATAAGATACTGAAAAACCCTAACCCAGAAGCAAAAAGAAATAGCTGTGGATAACCTGCGGTTTCAACCAAATAACTTCCAACCGCCGGACCAATCGCTACACCTAAAGAACTAACCAAGCTCATGTAACCAATGATTTCACCGCGATTCTCTTCCGGTGCTAAATCAGCGACTAGTGCTGTGTAGGCAGTACTAAAAGCAGCAATACTTATACCATGAAAAGCACGAATAGCAATTAAGCCATAAATCGAGTTTGTTCCTATGTACAATAAAGGGGCAATTGTTACTACTAATGTCCCAATAATTAAAACTATTTTTCGTCCTCTTCGGTCGGAAAATCTACCCAACCGAGTACGAAATGACAACAAACCTATAGCAAAGCTACCCATTACAATCCCAACCTCTTGCTTTGTTCCCCCAATATGGTCAACGTAAAGGGGTAGAGTGGGCAGAAATGAAGCCATGCTACACCAAAATAATAAACCTGCTGCAAATAAAATCAACAGGTTAGATCGTAATTTTTTATCGAGTGTGAGGAGTAGTTTCACGGTAGATGCAAATCGGTAATGATTCAGTTATCAGTTTATGGCTGACGCCACGCCCTTACGGGCTTACAGTTAACAGTTAACAGTTATTAGCTACAAGTTAAATGGTTTTCCCATTTGTCCTGTTTCTTGTTTGCTTTATGACTAATTCCAGATTGAACTAATACTGTTTGCTGTTGCCCAATGACTGACAATTTATAATTGTTCTTTGATAACTGTATTCATTATATCTTTACATTACTTAATATCTCGACCAACGACTTCTCTAACTCGATAGATTGTACGTCCCTGAGATTCGTGATAAGTACGCATGAGCAATTCTGCAAGCAATCCGAAGCAAAATAACTGTACCCCTGTAACCAAAAGCAAAACTACTAAAATCAACAGGGGACGATTGCCGATATCTTCACCCAAAATGAACTTAACCCAACTTAAATAAATTCCCAGCGTTCCGCCAAAACTTATAGAAATTAAACCTAACAGTCCGAATACATGCATGGGACGAGTCAGGAATTTTTTCATAAAAGCAATGGTTAATAAATCCATTAACACCCGAAAAGTCCGCCATATTCCATATTTACTACTACCAAAACGGCGAGCATGGTGACGTACGGGTATTTCGGTAATTCTTGCTCCTTCTATATAAGCTAGGGCTGGGAGAAATCGGTGCAGTTCTCCATAAAGGTTCATGTCGGCTACTAGTTCGCCCCGATAAGCCTTGAGAGAACAGCCATAGTCATTTAATTTAACTCCTGTGATCCTTCCAATTAACCAGTTGGCAATTTTAGAGGGAAGTAATCTGGTCAGAGCTGCATCTTGGCGTTTTTTGCGCCATCCACTTACTAAATCAAAACCTTCTTCTAATTTATCTAGCAGCATAGGAATGTCTGCCGGGTCATTTTGCAAATCGCCATCTAAAGTAACGATCGCCTTACCTCGTGCGTGGTGAAATCCTGCTGACATTGCAGCAGTTTGACCATAGTTACGACGCAGTATTACTGCTTGTAGGTCGGTGCGAGCTTCAGCTTGTTCCTTTAACAACTTAGCCGAACCATCCTTTGAACCATCGTCTACGCAGATAATCTCATAACTCAAATCAGTATTACTTAAAGTTGAAGCGATCGCCTCAATCAAATGGGGTAAACTTTCAACTTCGTTATATACAGGGACAACTATAGAAACTGCCAAAACAGGCGAAATTTCTTCCTCATTACTAACTAACCCGTTTTTTACTAACAATCTATTGCTCATATTTTTGGGTATGATGAATCTCCTGGATGTTTTTATTCACCTGCTGAATTATCAGGCTAAAAATTAATTAGGCTGATAATTGGGTTGATAATTTTTAACTATTCTGCCAGCGCCGCGTAACAGCTTGTAATATGACCGACTAACTTCATCTCCCTGTTCCGAGAGAATATCAATTCCAATGCCATTTCGACCAATATCTGTTCCAGATGAGTGAATATAGTGATTGTCTCCTAAATAGAGTCCCACATGAGTGGCTTTTTGGGGAGTCCCAAAAAACACGAAATCACCCGGTTGTAAATTTTCTACAGGTATTGGTTCCAAGAAACCTTCCTGCTGATAAGCATCTCTGGGTATACGAATTCCCACTGAAGCAAATGCAGCTTGCATTAATCCGGAACAATCAAAATTAGGTCCTACCGTTCCTCCCCACAAATAATAATTTGACTTTTCCATGGCTTTGTGGGTAAAAGCTATAGCATCTGGCAATAACTGTTCTATTTGTTCTGGAGTAAAAAATTTAGCTTGATAAGTTTGGGTAGTAGAATTAAGGAATTCCAAATCAGAAATTAATATCCAACCAGGATAATCATCTTCACACAAGCGCACCCGCACAGACTTTTCCTTTAAGCTTTCTACAATTACTCGTAAATATCTACCCTTTGCAGCTTGAGTTGCCAAAGTCGTACATTGTGGAGAATCATATAAATCTAAGTCCTTCAGACATTCATATTCAATATTTGCTTGTAATTGTGCAGCAGACACCATAATAATCTTTAACCTCTCACACAAAAACTAATTGCGATCGCTATCTTCATTGAGTATGATTTTTTTTAACCAAGACGAGCAGCTTGAAAATCTCAGTAATGGCATTTTAGAGTCAACCTGGGCGAAGTTTCCTAGGTTAGCACGTAACGAAATTGCTTTAACTTGGATAGTTTACGACCCGCCCGTACCTGTGAATACTGGTGGAGCCCTTACTCCCAAAGCTTTCTGGAATCATCCCGTACGTGGTTTTACTTATCGTGGAAGTGAGCGAATTTATCCAGCAAGTGTAGTCAAACTATTTTATTTAGTAGCAATACATGAGTGGTTAGAAAAAGGTATGGTCCAATCGAGCCCAGAATTGGAAAGGGCGATTAAGGACATGATTATTGAATCTAGTAATGATGCTACTAGTTTAGTCCTAGACATATTAACTGGAACTACCAGTGGACCAGACCTACCTCCAGGACCATTCGAAACTTGGAAGCAGCAGCGTCATATTGTTAACCGTTATTTTAAATCTTTGGGATGGGAGGAACTGGAAAATATTAATGTTTGCCAAAAAACTTGGGGTGACGGACCCTACGGAAGGGAGCGAGCATTTTATGGCGAATTGCTAGAAAATCGTAACATGCTGACAACTAATGCGATCGCACGACTGTTGCACGGAATTATGGGAGGGGTCACAGTTTCTAGCACCCGATCGCAAGAAATGATGGCATTAATGAAGCGTTCTCTCAATCCCGAAGAATTACCTGTAGATCTAGAAGAAGATCAGGTAACAGGCTTTTTGGGTGGTGCTCTACCATCTGAAGCACAAATATGGTCTAAAGCAGGTTGGACTTCCAAAAACCGTCATGATGCTGCATATATTGAGATCCCCGACAGTCGTCCCTACCAACTCGTAGTATTTACTGAAGGCAAAGAAAATGCCAAAAACCGAGAAATACTACCATTTGTTTCCCAACAATTTGCAAAAGCAATTATTGATATGTAGTAAATAGCAATTAGCCTCTGGTCATTTGTCATTATTATCTGTATACGTAGTTTTAAACAATGACGAGTGACCAGTAAACAACAATAATCAAAATAAGATTTTATCGCTATATATAAAGTTAAAAGAATATATTTCAAAAATATTTTTATTGCCAAACTAAGAAGATTAATAGGGAACACAAGTTAAAGTCGAGAATGTTTCGACTACATATAATTAAGTGGCTTTCACATTTTGGATTAGCGGTGCATAATTTAGTTAATTCCTCAGGATGTATATGGAAATATGTTTATTCTCTAAACAATTCAAGTCGTACAAAAATACTGCAAATTATTCGTATGAAATTATTTCAGTGTATAATAACACACATGTTTGCGATTAATTTTATGAGCAGTATATGTAACAACTGCTTGATAAAATATCTATTACTTTCCAAGCATAATTGTTGTTTTGTTATTCTTCCCATACAAATTTAACTTTTGTTTTAAAACCAATAGGAAAAATGGAATATCATCTACAAGATATCTTTTCCACAATCTTTGTGGTTCGCGACTTAATCTAAATAACCATTCCAATCCAACTTGACCCATCCACTTGGGACAACGCTTTATCCTACCAGCTTCAAAATCAATAGTTGCTCCTAAACCCATAAATATTTTGATATTCGATAACGATTCCTTGTAATTTAAAATCCATTTTTCTTGTTTGGGAGAACCTAAACCCACAGCTACAACTGTTGCATCAGAATTCTTGATGATATTTACTATATGTTCGCATTCTGCCGGATCTTTTTCGAATCCAAATGGAGGAGAATAGGAGCCAACGATGATATTGCGACCAATTTTTCGGTTGATATTTTTCTGTGCTTGACTTGCTACACCCTTTCCAGCACCCAAAAGAAATATCCTAATATCTTGATTGTTCCAATGATAATTATAAAAAGCAGGAAAGAAATCAGCACCCGAAATTCTTTCTTCCAAAGGAGTACCGAGAAATTTCGATGCATATACGATAACTTGGCTATCACAAATTTTATAGTCACTCATATCATATGCTCTTTGAAATTCTAAGTCTGTCTGTAATTTCATTAAATGGTCAACATTAGGGGTAAATAACACACCAGATTTGAACTCCTGCAAAAATTCATTTTGTGAAAAGTTATCAATTTCTAAGTTAAGAATTTGAATTTTCCTCATATCACTTTTTGAGCTATAAATTATTAGTTGTGGGATGTTAATTAATGCAAGTTTGGGTACGATCTGATCTGAAATCTCATGAAAAATATTCAAATTGGTTTGACTCGCTACTCATATGACTTATTTGATTAGTCTTTCATAAAAATTCACAACTATTAAAGGTAACTATGTATGATCCTTAAAGCTTAAAACCTCAACACTAGTAAGTTTATTATCTAAATTTTTATTCTCAATTTTTAGAAATACTAAATATAGATGACCTATACTCAAATTCAATATTCAACAAGATAATTTCTTAACTAAAAGAGCCCAGAAAGGAAAATTAGCAAAGTCAAATTAATACTCTGAAGAGCTATATAGTCTCACCAATATGAGTTTTAGTACTAATACCTTACAGAATTAAATAATGAAGGTTCTTAATATGTTAGTAATGTCATATTTATCAGCTAAGCACTAAAATATCACATTAGATTATTGACATTCATAAACCTTCTGATTAATTGACAAATTATGTAATAACTAACTTCTAGACCTAACTTTTATATACTGCTAAATAAGAATCATATATCCGCACTATAAGCTAAGTCGTAACTCATCTTGTGGATAATTTTTAAAGTAACATAAACCAAAGAGAAATTAGAAGTATTTACGTGTTTTTCACATAAAACATTATCTGTAATCTTTAAAATTTAGAATATCTTTAAAGAATTTATATCCCTACTGAGGAGTGATAAATTTTCATTTATAGCTCTTATGTTATAGTATTGAAATTACTTAAGAGTTATAAAATTTTATTTATTTTGAGATACTGATGTAAATTACAGTTGATACCTGGATAACGATAAATTACATTGTTGGATTATATTTTTGCTTAAATACAAAAAATTTAGTTCAAAACTAGAGAAATTATGGGTAGCTTAACACTATATGAATGCTATGCTTCTCTATCGTAAGTATTATCTAAAAGAAATAACCCCAAACTCACCCTAAAAAATTAATCCATGGTTGCGACTCATAACAATTAAGGATGCATGGCTAAAAATCATAATATATATAAAATTTGGCGTTGCTGATTTGAGATATTAGTTCTATTCTCCGCAGAATTATTCTTTGCACAATTGCAATCCTTGTGGAAGCACGTTGACATAGGGTGATATTCCTTTTATGCATAGAGAGGAGTAGGGACTGTGAACGGCATTGGGTTCGCCTCTGGTACATCTCTACACAAACTGTAATGTACTCAAACGGAAACCGCCATATCAATTAACAAAGCCTTGAATTACAGAAAATACATAAATGTTAGTTTTTGGAATTTAATATTGGGTGTTGCTTTAAAAAAAGTTGACTTAAAATAGCAACGTCTATCATAAAATTCATGTAAATATTTTTTCGGAGCAAAATTTTAAGGAGTGAATGTGAATACAAGTTTCCTACGTAAGAGTGTATTTAGCTTTCTGGGTTTGGCGTCTCTAGCAGTCATTAGCAATGGAAATTCTGCAGTTGCTGAAACAGTAAATCAAGTACCTAGAATAAGTAATCAAGTAGATTTGCAAGTGTCCAATCCTCAAGGAGAATTCAATTGGGATGAAAATAAACCACAAATTTCCAGTCCGGAGATGATTGTTCCAATTTCTGAGGCATTTTCGAGTAACCAAAAATCATTACAACCACTATCAACACAAGGTAGTCTGAAAAAAGAGCAAATTTCCCAGACCATAAATCCAAAAAATCAGATCGATATAGTTACCCCTATTCCTGGAACCGTTTCCACTTCATCAGTAGTTCTTCAGTCTTTAGAGGAAAACTCCAAAGAAGTTGAGAATAACTCAGAAAAAAAATTAGCTCAAGCAGATATTGGTATTGGTAGAGCTACTCGTGGTGGTTCCAGCTACATTGGAATTGGTGCAAATATTGGTTTAGATGGTACTTCAGCCCTTGGTGACGGTAATTTTATTGTTATCAGCAAAGTAGGGTTAACTAAAAAAATATCATTACGTCCTGCAGCTGTACTTGGTGACGATACCATGTTTCTCGTTCCCCTTACCTATGACTTTTCTTTAAATGCAGCAGATCCATTTACCGAACCACTACCAATTGCTCCTTATATAGGGGCTGGAGCAGCTATTGAGACAGGTGATGATTCTGAAACAGCTTTCTTGGTAACAGGTGGAGTAGATGTGCCTCTGAATTCCCAATTCACAGCAAATGCTGCAATAAGTGCTGCTTTCTTCGATGATACAGATATTGGTTTGATGCTTGGAGTCGGTTACAACTTTAAAGGTCTTTAATCTTAAATTAAATAAAAGTCAGCAGTATAATAGCTGCTGACTTTTATAAATATTTAAATAAAACATTTTAGATAAAAACTACTCTAGTAAAAATGCTGTCTAAGATTTATTTCCTACGACTTCGATTTTACAAATTTAGAATTTACCCTGAAATTTTAAAACATTTCAAACCGAACTATGTTTGAAATAATTTAACCTTAAATGTGTAAAACGGAGAGAGAGGGATTCGAACCCTCGGTACGGCCTTACGATCCGTACAACAGATTAGCAATCTGCCGCTTTCAACCACTCAGCCACCTCTCCAAGGTAACGATTATAAATTATATTTACTCGTTTGCATTTTGTCAAGGCCTACCAGTCAATAGCCTGCAGTCTAAATTTATGAAGACTAACAGACTAGTGACTGAAATGCCATTCACTAGAGAACTTGAGCTCGCATCCAAGCGATAGGCAAGCTGCGAAGTTTTTGCCATTGCGGCACGTAGGCGCGTTGGCTGAATACATCATAATCGTTACGTTCGATTTTCGCTAATATGCGACTGTAATGTATCAGCGCAGCCCAAACAGGAAAACGGGCATCGGTTGATAAATAATGAATACCCTTTTGTGCTTGGACGTAAAACTGACGTGCCCTTTTGATTTGGAAACGCATCAGTTCGCGCCATCTTTGGTCTATTACACCTTTGAATAAATCTTCTTCAGTGTAATCAAACCTTTCCAAGTCTTCGAGGGGAAGATATATGCGTCCTCTACGGGCATCTTCACCAACATCCCGTAAGATGTTAGTTAATTGATTGGCAATTCCTAAAGCCACCGCCTCTTGAATTGGATTATATGGTGGTTTATTTTTATTCCAGGGAGCAGTATTCATAGAAGTATCTATTCCCATGACTGCTGTAGACATTAAACCAACCGTAGCAGCAACTCGGTAACAGTAAAGGTATAACTCATCAAAAGTCTGATAACGACTTCGGTATAAATCCATACGCTGACCCTCGATCATATCCTCAAAGGGTTGAATATCCATTGGGAATTTTTCAATGGTGTCAGCTAAAGCCGCATCAAAATCATCTACCGGATTGCCGGCAAAAATTGAATCTAGCTGCTTTTGCCAGAGATCTAAAGTCTCCGGGGTAGTCATTGCAGCTGCGGGACCATCTACCAACTCATCTGTACGGCGACACCAAGCATAAATTGCCCATATCGCTCGACGCTTTGCTGGACTCATCAGCAGAGTACCGAGGTAAAAACTTTTGGAATACTTTGCTGTGAGTTGCTGACAAAGTTTGTAGGATTCGTCCACAGAGACGGAAGTTTTCATGCATAGAGGTGAATCAGGCAGTTGCAGCATTCGTTGCAGGCTGAGGTTTTAGCGTGTTGTGCTCTCCAGAAGATTTTGCCACCTTGTTTGCGCTGGCAATCTCCTGCGCTGTCAGCTTACCAGAAAGTACGGCACCTTCCATGCTACCGAGATAAGGTTGCATGGTATAACTGCCACTAAGATAAAAATTATTTACGGGAGTTTTCTGGGAAGGACGGTAGTTTTCGCGACCCGGAGTTGCTGTATAAACAGAACGCGGTGTCTTCACGACGTGATATTTCAGCAATTTGGCTGGATTCTTTCCGCCAAAGTGTTGAGGAAAAAGTTTTTCTAATTCTGCAAGAGTGGCTGGCAAAATTTCTTCATTAGATTTATTAATCCAATCAGAAGCTGGCGCAAGAACTAATTCCAACATTGACCTTTCAGAATTAGCATATTCTCTACAGGTATTACTCATGTCAGCGTATACACTGAGCAAAGGCGAGCGTGAAAACA
>JAAUYH010159355.1_pt1 | contig 12829 bp, 13 predicted proteins | sample 7278061 | NCBI WGS metagenome assembly JAAUYH01 (sample SAMN14350203, study PRJNA611818) | marine sediment metagenome | isolation source: surface marine sediment (0.6m) | place: French Polynesia: Moorea | collected 2018-08
CGCATGAATATACTTCCCATATTTAGCCTCTAAAGCATAAGGCACACGAAAAATAAGATTTTTACCATCGTATTGGGTTATTTGATTTCCTAACTTTTCATCTGAACTTCCTACAGTAGAATATTGAGTATTTTTCTGTCCTAGAGTTACACTGATTGGTTTATTCTTTATTATGTAATTCTCTTGGAAGTTCAGTTACTATAGAACGCTGAGACATTATTGTTTCACCGCGAGTTGCTCATGGGGGAAACCCCCAAGACCGCACTCGCTCACCTTTTCCAATAAGCGATCTCCTTCTTCTTGGAGTGCTTGCATTAGTTTTCTATTCTTGGGGACTTGGGGAATTCCATTTTTAGTTTAATTATGTCGCTCTATTTAATCGTCAATATTGTAACGATAAATCATCAGTTATTTACTCTATGTACTTAATTTGAGTACTATTAAAGAGTACTTTTTTTAGTCTAGTCGATTAGATTTATATGCCTCAAGTTAAAGTAACTCTGGAAGGAAAAGCGATCGAGTTTATAGATAATCATAAAAAATATGGTTACTCTAGTAGAACAGAATTAGTAAGAGATGCCATTGCTCTTTTACAGCAACAGTTAGAACAAAAAGAGTTAGAAGAATCAGCACGAATCTATCAGCAAATATACGAAGAAGATACAGAGCTTCAAGAATTAACCGATGGAGCAGCTACTGAATGGCTGGAGTAGATTTTAAACCAAAACGGGGCATGATAATCGATATCGATCTTAATCCCGTTAAAGGTAGTGAAACTGGAAAGATTAGACCTTGTATAGTTGTTACCAATGATACTTACAATAGAATACTTTCTGTAATTCAGGTTGTACCAATTACTGATTGGACTGAGAAAAAAGCTGCCGTTAAAACAAATATTACTCTCATAAAATCTGCTGAGAATGGTCTTACTAAAAAATCCATAGCTGATTGCTTACAAAATCGTCCAGTTGATTACCAAAAAAGATCTGTCAAATTTCGCGGTCATTTAGATGCTGTAACGATGAAAAAAATAGACGAAGCTTTGAGGATTATATTTAGTATTTAGGTAAATACATCGATCCAAGATTTTTTTTACTAACCGCAGAGGGCGCAGAGAGCGCAGAGAGGAGTTTCTGGTAGTGTCCGATAATCAAATGCGGTAGTGTTAGAGAAGGATCGATCTCTCTTAACCTGAACTGAGGCTTGATTAAGTCGATCGAGACTTACGGCAGGGGTGTGGGGAGGTCGTAACGTCCCCACTGGGGACGGCACTCATAAAGGGGCGAAGAGGTTCGCCCCACGGTGCCTTGGCTTGGGGGGCTAGTCCCCCAATAGAAGTTTTGCCTTTAAACGATCGATCGAGTAGAGTCAAAAAGTCAAATCTTAAAATCATACTCTTGTAAGGCCCTACGGGATAAACTAACATAAACCAATCGTTATTCTTCTTTCTTTAACGCAGGATTTTTCTTCTCCGCCCAAGCAGTTAATATATGGGCTAGAGATTCTACTTTACATTCATCGCTAGGACATTTTGAGACTGTCTGATGGGCTTGTCTCCAGAGATTCAATTTTGTGGACAAAAAACTGCTCTAATTGGTCGAATATCAGTACTAAAGGCTTGTCTGCCGTTTCAACTGCCAGGGATAAAAGTTGAAGAAAAGTACGATTATTATCTGGTGCTTCGGGTAAGTTTAAATCATCAACTAAAGCCTTACCAATTGTTTCCAAGGGATCGCGATTATCAAAACGAATATAAACTCCTCGATGGTTGCTTTCTGGTTTAGTAAGTTGGGGTATGATGCCAGCCTGTAAGAATGAATTTTTCCCACAGCCAGATTCCCCCATCAGAATGCCCAACCGAAATCGATCGCTCAGAATAGATTCTAGACATTCTCGTAAATCGCGATCGGCTTCGCTGGCACTGCGCGATCGCGCTGCAATTGAGCAAATATTTCCGCATCATCTTGACTAAAAGCTCTTAACCCCTTAATTGCTTTACGTTCGGTAAAATCGGGAATGGGTGTAGATGCTCTCGGCATCGTTTTTATAGCAATTACTAAGGCAGTTAAAAAAACTCCAGCAAAGATCGACCAGAAAATCAGAGCATATTCTTCTGCTGCAAAAATACGTCAGTTCGACGAAGCTAGAAACTCAGAAATTTATCAGAATTTATTCAGTATTTAGGTGTCTGAATCCCCGATCGTTTCTTTGAAAAAATTATAACTCCGTACGTGTACGCGCACGCGAAGCGACTACCGCAGGTCAGCGACTACCGAAGGTCTCTCCGAACTCCGAATTCCGAACTCACGTCTTAAGTAGTTGATGCAGTTTTTCTATCTTTAATTGCCAACTTCATCTATGCATATTTACATTAGTTGAATAAAAGCGATCGCCTTTTTGTAGAGTTTTGTAGAAGCGCGATAGTTTTTAAGGTTTAAAAAGCTAAAGATTTGGTTATTTCTTATTAACAGACCATTTTTTCCTAAAATAAAAAGAGAGCAGACCATTGCTCTCCCTAATCAAAAACATTTAGCTAGATTGTAACAAAATGGCAAACATAGATACAAGATGGGAACAAGCCTTATTAAATAAAGTAACTAACAACGGCGAAAGAATTGCTGTTATTGAAAGAGATGTTAAAGACATCAAAGATAACTCTTTGACAATGAAAGAGGATATTTCTATCTTAAAAAATGATGTTTCTATCTTAAAAGTGGAAATGCTTCTGGCTAAGAAGCTTATTCCACACCCACCCGAAGGGGGCGAGACAAAAGTAACCTCTACGAACAGTATTTAGTATCAAAATTGCATACCCTCTTACCTTTCAGAAATAAGAATCTACAGAAGAAATAAATTAATACTAAAGATAGTTAATCATGAAACATTTTAAAAGTTTATTTATAGGTTCTGCGATCGAGTCTTATGCTATTTAAGAGGATGTCTGAAAAGTCGAAAATGATACCAAAGAAGCTATCTATTAAATAGGATTGACTCAATCAAAAGCTACTTTTTTAGTCACCGTTACACCGCCGTAAAAGCGGTGCGCGGGGAGGGGGGTTTTATAACCAAATAGATTGGCTGGAAGTACAGACTTAAAACTATTAGAAACCCCCCTTCCACCCCCGCGTCGACGAAAGCGGTCGGAACTTGGCGACGGGGCGTTGACATGGGCGCGACGCTCTCTTTGCGCCACAGCCCCTCAGGTTTCCTCGCCTTAAGCACGCCTACCGAGCAAGGGAATGCTCGCCAAGACACGACGGTGCGAAGGTCGGCGTTCCCTTGCGGAGGGGCTGATTCTGTCGTTTTACGGCAGAACTCATACGCCCCGTCCTGTCGTCGGCGCGGGGTCCGACCTCTGCGGTGACAAGGGGCTGTCACCTGAATTTATTTCAGGTGCTTGAATGCCCCGCCGCATTCCGCGGTCAAATTATTGAATCGAACGCTCTCGATCTAAGTGACTAATTATACTTCTCAGACATCCTGTAAAATTTTTGGGTCTTTTTGTACCATGAAAATCGATGGTAATGATGTACCAGGTCATGTAACTACGAACTCCTGATAACTGATAACTGATAACTGTTCACTGTCAAAATTATTTCATATCATAACCAAATAAATTAGCATCGACTTCTGCTAAATCGATATCTCCTAAACCGTATTCTGCCCAACGTCTCGATACCATAGCTGCTACATCCTCATCGGATTCTAGAGGTTCACCCCATTCATGGTCGGTTTCGGGAGGGATTTTAGTAGTAGCATCGATACCCATACGTCCACCCAAACCTATTTTCTCACTGGCAAAATCGAGAGTGTCAAAAGGAGTATCGGGGAGGATAAATACATCGCGGGATGGATCGACTTTAGAACTAATTGCCCATACTACCTGTCGAGGATCGCGGATATTGATGCTTTTATCTACTACAATCACAAATTTAGTGTAAGTGAACTGGGGTAAGGCACTCCAAAAAGCTAAAGCTGCCCTTCTGGCTTGCCCCGGATAGGCTTTGTCAATAGAGATAATTGCTGCTTTATAACTCAAAGCTTCCATGGGGAGGAAGAAATCGGTAATTTCCGAAACTTGTTGTCTGAGTATGGGAGTATAGATCCGATTGAGAGCGATCGCCATCATGGCTTCTTCTTTCGGTGGACGACCGCTAAAAGTAGTCAGATAAATAGGGTCTTTGCGATGAGTAACGCAGTGGAAACGAATTAGGGGAGAATCTTCTACACCACCGTAGTAACCCATATGATCGCCAAAAGGGCCATCGGGTAATACTTCTCCTGGGGTAATTGTCCCTTCTAAGACAAATTCTGAATCGGCAGGAACTTCTAAATCTAGGGTTTTACATTTGGCTAGTTTAACTCCAGAACCGCCATATAAACCCGCAAACAACCATTCCGATAAATCTACAGGAATAGGTGTAGCTGCTGCCATAATAATTAGAGGATCGACACCAAGCGCGATCGCAATTTCTAATTTTTTCCCTGCTTCGGCTGCTTTGCGTAAATGTCTTGCCCCACCACGAACCGATAACCAATGGACGGTCATGGTATTTTGAGACTGTAGTTGTAAGCGATAGACCCCTACATTCGGTGTACCAGTCTCACAATCTTTAGTTATTACTAAACCCAAAGTAATGATTTTACCTGCATCTCCAGGATAAGGACGAATCATGGGGATTTGGTTTAAATCTACCTCTTCTCCTTCTACTACTACTTGCTGACAAGCAGGAAAAAAGTCTTTTCCAGGTTTGGCTTTAACTACATCAAAAAGAACTTTACCAAAATCTATAGCTTGAGATATCTTTTTGGGGGGTTTAGGCTGTTGTAACATTGCCAGCTTTTTCCCCAAATCTTCCAATTCTGCGGGCTGTTCCATATTCATTGCCCAACAAATTCGTTCTACTGTTCCCATTAAGTTAACAGCTACGGGAAACGAACAACCTTTGACGTTTTCAAATAGTAATCCAGGTCCTCCAGCTTGTAGCATCCGATTAGAAATCTCGGCTATTTCCAAATCTGGATCGACTAGCGCAGAAATGCGTCTGAGTTGTCCTTTTTCTTCTAGAAGTTTAATAAATCCCCGTAAGTCTCTTGCCATAGTTAAGAAATATAAAGCTTATTATTATCATACCGAGTTTGGCTACAAAAGAACTCCTTAATCAAAATCCGTAATTTCCTACTTGCTACTAACTACTAACTACTAACCACTAACTACTATAGCAATCCGATTTGAGTTGTAAACTCCAAAATCTCTGGAACAAATCCAATATGACGCGATCGCCGATCGCTGTTCATGAATCAAATCGGATTGCTATAAAATTTTTCAGGTTCATACTAAAGTTATTAGTTTCTGTACCCCATCATGTTCTAATATTTCTTCAGATCATTTTTGAGAATTAATTGAGATTTACACAGATGTCGATCGATAAAATTATCTGGAAATTTCGATCGAGAGCATTATGCACTTAAATTCTGATTAAATGATTTAGGTTACCTATACTAGTTGAGCCCTCAACTAGATTGCTTCATTATGGCTGTTGTTAGAGGTAAAATATGAAAGTTATCGTTTTAGGTGGAGACGGCTTCTGTGGCTGGCCTACTGCCCTACACTTATCTAATTTAGGTTTTGAAATTGTTATTGTCGATAACCTATCCAGACGCAATATTGATAACGAGTTAGAAGTTAGTTCCTTAACACCAATCTCCCCCATTGGGGTAAGATTAAAAACTTGGAAAGATAATACTGGCAAGGTAATTAAATTTTTTAACATAGACATTGCTAAAGAGTACGATCGCCTTCTTGCTTTAATTCTGCAAGAAAGACCCGATGCTGTAGTTCATTTTGCCGAACAACGAGCAGCACCCTATTCGATGAAATCTTCCAAGCATAAGCGTTATACCGTTAACAATAATCTTAATGCTACTAACAATATTCTCTGCGCGATCGTCGAATCGGGGTTAGATATTCACCTAGTACATTTAGGTACTATGGGAGTCTATGGCTATGGTACGGCAGGAATGAAAATTCCTGAAGGATATTTAGATGTAGAAGTAGTAACCGATTCGGGAGAAAGGATTCAGCAGGAAATTCTCTATCCAGCTAACCCCGGTAGCATCTACCACATGACTAAAACCCAAGATCAATTATTTTTCTTCTACTACAACAAAAATGATGGAGTTCGGGTCACAGATTTACATCAAGGAATTGTTTGGGGAACTAATACCCCTGAAACTTTGCTAGATGACAATTTGATTAATCGTTTTGACTATGATGGTGACTACGGTACGGTTCTCAATCGTTTCTTGATGCAAGCAGCAATTAATTATCCTCTTACCGTCCACGGTACGGGGGGACAAACTAGGGCATTTATCCATATTAAGGATACCGTTCGTTGTGTGCAACTGGCGATCGAAAATCCTCCTGCTAAAGGAGATCGAGTTAGAATTCTCAATCAGATGACTGAAACTCACCGAGTCAGAGATTTAGCCAAAATGGTTGCGGAAATGACTGGTGGAGAAATTGCTTATCTAGATAATCCCCGCAATGAAGCTCCAGAAAATGAGTTATTTGTAAAGAATGAACGTCTTCTAGACTTGGGACTAGAGCCAACAACACTGAGTCAAGGCTTACTCAAAGAAGTAACAGATGTCGCTCGCAAATATTCTTATCGATGCGACCGCAGTAAAATTCCTTGTACTTCACTATGGATTCAAAACCAAAGTAAGCCCGTCAAGGAAGCAGTATTGAGATAAATATAGGGGAGGAGTTAGGGAGTTTAGTAGTTCAGTAGGAAACTATATTCAATTTACAGAATATTCCGTAATTTTTATAACTCCTACAACTTCTTTAACTCCTGTAACCCCTAAACTACTTGCCTTTAAAACATCGAGCTCGAGCGGTTTTTGCTTGCTCATAGTTGGGGTCAAATTTTATCGCCATGGCAAAAGCATTAACTCCTGAAGAAACTTCTCCTGTCTCACAAAAATTTAAGCCTTGATAAAACCAGGTAACTGCTTTTTGAGAACTAGATAAATCTGTTCGTCGTAAGATTAAATCTATTTCTGTTTTTGCTGCTGAATAACGTCCTAATTTTTGGAGAGCTACCACTTTGCCCCATTGAGCGGATAAATAATTGCGATTGTAGTTTAGAGCTTTATTAAAGGCATCTAAAGCTCGATCGTATTCCTGTTGTTGTAAAAGAGCTTGACCTTTATTTGTCCAAGCTACTAGCAAATCTTCTTCTACTCGAGCACTGCTTTGATTCGATTCGGCTTTTTCTAGTAAGGCAAGAGTATTGTCGATCGCTTCTAATGCTAGTTGAGATTGTTCTAACTCGAGTAAAGATTCTGCTTTGTTAAGCCAAAAAATTGGTTCTTTAGCATCGAGGGCGATCGCTCGTTCAAAAGCTGTCAATGCGGGTTCATACTTCTCTAAATTGTACAGAGCTTCTCCTTGGCAGTTCCAAGAACTTTGAGCATTAGGCTCGATATCTGTCGCTGAGGAACAAGATTGTAGCATTTCTTGGTATTGCTGCAATCCAGCTAAGGCGTAGCCTCGATTATGCCAAGCTCGATAGTTACGGTCATCAATTTGTAAAACTCGATCGTAAGTAGACAATGCTGTTTCATATTCGGCTTTTTGCAACATTCGTGTCGCTTTTTGAAATAATGTTTTCTCTCTACTTTTCAGCCAAAAATTAATGCCAATCACCACCGAACTAATTAAAGCCAGCCAAACTAACAGAACGAGCGATATTTTATTGTTTTTTTGGCGCTTAAATCTGTATTCTACTAAGCTTTTATATTCTTTTTCTGGTTTTTTAGTTGGTATAATACTTTCGGCAATCTGAGCCAGTTGTTCCTCGATCCAACTTTGATTAAAAACAGAGCGATAAATGCGATTGGCTACAACAACTTTATTATTTTCTTGCTTAATTAAACCGATATTCAATAACTCTGCTTGCTCTAAACTATTATCGGCTAGTAATTCTCCCCGCAGCCAAATTTTTTTGTAGACTTTGAGTAAATCGAGGGGAAAACATTTTTTGTTTTTAGTCAGGCGATCGCCTAAATCTTGTAAATATTGTGCTGTAGATTTATTTTTCCAGTCATCAATTATATGGGTTTGTACTAATTCTCCAATAATCTGAGCTTCTTGACCTTCAGCAATAAAAAGATCGCCATTACGGATAATTTGGTAAATTTTCTGACTTAAGAAAGGTTGATTTCCCGTCCAAGCACGTACTTCTTGTATTACTTGATAGGGTAAACTAGCTTTCGTTTCTATCCCAAAAAGTTTGAGACGAATTTTACCATAGGGTTGTAAAATATTCAGTTCTCGCTCGATCCAGCTTTGATTAAAAATAGAGCGGTAAATTGATTTGGCTACTCTTAATTTGCCTTGAGATAAAACAATTAAACCACTATTAACTAATTCTTTTTCTTCTTCACTGCCATTACTATTAATTTCTTTTTGTTGCCAAATTTGCTGATACAATTCAAGTAGCTCGATCGGGTCACATTTTTTATTTTTTAATAGGCAATTTTCTATATGATTTACATTTGTTTTTCCTTTTAATTGAGAATCAATATTGTGAATGATTTCTAACTGTTCTAAGAAAAAATCAACAGTGTTTTGGGCAAGCAAACCATTTAGTACGGCTACAGAACCAAATTTTAATCCTGTTCGCTGTTGTTGTTGCAGAATATCATTAATTTGGCATTCGCTTAATAAAGCTGCTGCTTTAAAATGTTGACCTAATGGTCTATTCGGAAATTGATTTAGCAATTGGGGCCATTGTTCTGCAAAAAAGTTAGCAGTTTCCAACTTAATCCAACCTCGAATTGCCATAATCTCTCCAAGTTTGAGATTAGACAATCGACTTTTCTCTTGTAAAGCGGTTGCTAATTGTTCATCAGAAATCAAACCAGCTTTTTGGAGGACTAATCCTAAAGGCTTAACAATTAGTTTTTTGACCATAATATGGTTCTTAGTCTAGATTGCTCCATATATTAAACGCTTGTTACCTAAAAAGAAAATATTTTTACTTATTTTAATGGTCGTAAAATATTTGGAATAAGTCTCAATCTTGCTTTACCCAGTTGGCGGTAGGTTCCTTTTCTTTCCAGGGAAGAGATTGGTAATTAGGGATTAGGAATTCGGAAAGAACTTAGGAATCCGTCTCTTCACTCTTGATGTGCTTGACAGCTATTTTTAGGCTGCAAATTTGCTAAAATCTAATCATAATAAGCTGTTAAGCTTATCTTTTTTTTTATGCTTGAATCTTTACAAACCACACTTTATCAAATTGCACAATTTGCCGAACATCTAGTTTCTAATCAACTAGACCATCTTGGTATAGTTAGTATGGCTGTTATTTTTGGTGCAGGATTATTGACCAGTCTTACCCCTTGTATGCTGTCAATGCTACCGATCACTATTGGCTATATTGGCGGTTATGAATCTCAAAATCGCTTACAAGCGACTATCCAATCCACTTGGTTTGCCCTGGGGTTGGCAACTACTCTAGCAGGATTAGGCATTATTGCTACTTCTATTGGCAAAGTCTATGGGCAAATAGGTATAGGACTACCTATCTTTGTTAGTCTAATTGCTATTATTATGGGCTTAAACCTATTGGAATTATTACCTTTAAGGTTTCCCGATTTTGGTTCAACTGATTGGATTGGCGATAATTTACCTCGCTCAGTTAGGTCTTATTTATTGGGTTTGACGTTTGGGCTGGTTGCTTCACCATGTAGTACTCCAGTTCTAGCAACTTTACTAGCTTGGGTAGCTACTACAGGAGATTTATTGATAGGTGCAGGTTTATTAATTGCTTATGCTGCTGGATATGTCGCACCCTTAATTTTGGCAGGAACTTTTACTGCTTCGGTAAAAAAACTTTTAGAATTGCGCCGTTGGTCTAGTTGGATTAATCCAATTAGTGGCTCTTTTTTACTTATTTTTGGAGTTTTGTCGTTACTATTGCGTATTCCTGTTACTAATCTTTAAATATGAATCTTTTTCGTCGTTTAATTAAGATAGTTGCTAATTTGAAATTGGCAATTGTTTTGTTATTGGTTATTGCTCTGTTTAGTATTGCTGGTACTGTTATAGAACAGGGTGAATCTCTTTCTTTTTACCAGCAAAATTATCCTCAAGAGCCAGCCTTATTTGGATTTCTTACTTGGCAAGTTATACTGACTCTGGGTTTAAACCATGTCTATAGTACTTGGTGGTATTTATCTCTGTTAGTTCTATTTGGTAGTAGTCTAACGGCTTGTACTTTTACTCGCCAATTACCGGCTCTCAAAGCTGCTCGTAATTGGAAGTTTTATCAAAAACCCCGTCAATTTACGAAATTGGCTCTGAGTACAGAATTAGATATTGGCTCGATTAATACTGTAATTCCTTTATTGGAAAAACGTGGTTACAAAGTTTTTCAGCAAGATAACGCTCTTTATGGTCGTAAAGGAATAATTGGACGTATTGGCCCTATTATCGTTCATGCTGCCATGTTACTGGTGTTAGCAGGGGGAATTTGGGGCATATTTACTGGTTTTTTTGCTCAAGAAATGGTTCCCAGTGGTGAAACTTTCCAAATTAAAAATATTTTAGAAGCGGGCCCTTTGTCTAATTCTCATATACCTAAGGATTGGGCAGTAAGAGTTAACCGTTTTTGGATTGACTATACTGAGAATGGTAGTATCGATCAGTTTTATTCCGATCTTTCCGTAGTCGATCGACAAGGACAAGAATTAAAACGTAAAACTATCTATGTCAATGAACCTCTTCGTTATCGAGGTGTTACTTTATATCAAACCAACTGGGATATAGCAGCAGTAAGAGTCCAGTTAAATAACAGTCCTATATTTCAACTACCTATGGCTCCATTAAATATTCAAGGTAGTGGTAGAATTTGGGGAACTTGGGTGCCAACTAAACCCGATATGAGCGAGGGAGTTTCTCTCATCACTAAAGATTTACAAGGAACAGTTCTAGTCTACAGTCCTCAAGGACAATTAGTTAGTGCGGTAAGAGTGGGGCAAGGTATAGAAGTTAATGGCGTTACTCTCAAATTAATTGACTTAATCGGTAGTACTGGTTTGCAAATTAAAGCCGATCCGGGAGTTCCTATAGTTTATACAGGTTTTGGCTTACTAATGATTGGTGTAATCATGAGTTATGCTTCTTACTCCCAAATATGGGCGTTAGAACATGAAAATAGTTTTTATTTTGGCGGTAAAACAAATCGCGCTCAAGTCACTTTTGAAAGGGAAATCGTCGAAATTATTCAGCAATTACAAGAATCCGCTCGACCTTCAGAAAAAACTAAGTCTTTAGTTAAATCTTAATTATTTAATTGTATTTGTCGAGCCAAAAAAAAAATCAGCCAAAATGACTGATTTTACGAAGATGAGCAAGAGAAACAATCTTTTCAATGGTGAATATCACTTTTAGGAAGTGATTTTGAGATCATTTTCTACCAAAATTACCATTTTTTCTTCGTTAAGATTACGGAAATTTATCAAGATACGTTTATCGCTTAAGTATTTGTACTGACAAATTTAAGAATTTTTATTCTTTGACCGCATTCTGCGGTCGGAGAATTCCCGCTAGAACAAACAGTTAACTATCAGATTCACAAACATAAAATTTTTATTAAATCTCTTCTGAGTTAGAAACCTTCCAAGTCGTGTAATACATCCCCTGAATCACCTACGGCAACTGAAGGGTTAATCTTTCAAGCTGTGGGTAAGTCGATCCACATTTAACTTGCACAATTCTGACGCTCAATCCTTTGTATAGATTGAAATGCCCTGGCAAACTCTATGTTGGTCAGCTTATTTGCCTTAGAAGATTACAGCATTTGGCGTAACTCAGGAAAAGGACTATTGGGTGAGCGATATCTATTGGTACTATATTGCCAGTGATAAGTAGCGATAATTTGATCCTTTAAACTGCTAACATATAGACGAGCAGCCTCATTGAAATGGGGTTCTTGCCAAACTGGTAAATTACTCTCTATTTCAAAAAATTCAACCGCTTCTTTATTAACCAGTACAATCGCCTCATGGACGGCTTCAGCAAAAGAAAGTTGCTCTGCTTCCATCAAAACAGGAATTAAATTGAAGCGCGAGCCAAGACGCAACACCTCTTTTTCATAAGAAAAAAGATCGTTACTAAATCCAAAGAACCGAGTTACAAGTTGAATAAGACTTTGTATTTGGGGATGATATAACACTTCATCAGGAATCAAGATATCTAGAGCCACTTCAATCATACTAATCACGCTTTCTATGCCACTATCAGCCTCGCGTAATTGCATATACTTAGCGACGCTCACAACACCATTATCGTCCAAGATATCATTAATGCCAGATGTTACTGATTTCAGGTGCTTAATAGTACCAACTCGAAAACGCTCAATCGATTCTGGCATAGCAAATTCGTGGAAGCGTCGATGAAGTTCATAGGCTACGGGATAAAACAGATGCTCCGTCCCTGGTTCATAGCCATCACAAATAATACTGATTGTATTTTCTAAGATATTTTGATATTTTTCAGTTTCATTAGAGTAGATATGGTTGATATTGCGATCGTACAGATCATCTATGAAAATTACTAAATTAAGCCAGAGATTAATAGTAACTAATCGCTCTACTGAGGTATGAGGAAAAACATAGACAGTCACTGTATTATATTCATCAATTTGAGCCACTCTAGCCTTTAGAAAAGGCTAGATTCAGGCTAGAAATTGCATTAGCTTTTAGCCCTTCATGGCTTATCTGGCTAATGTTTTCTAGCTTCATGGAGACTTGC
>JAAUYH010014248.1_pt1 | contig 12828 bp, 10 predicted proteins | sample 7278061 | NCBI WGS metagenome assembly JAAUYH01 (sample SAMN14350203, study PRJNA611818) | marine sediment metagenome | isolation source: surface marine sediment (0.6m) | place: French Polynesia: Moorea | collected 2018-08
AACTGGGCATCGAAAATTTATTAAATAATTTACAACAAACAATTACGATCGTTGCCGGTCCTAGTGGAGTAGGAAAATCAAGTTTAATCGATGCTTTAATCCCCTCAATTAATTTGAGAATAGGGAAGGTATCTGGCAAGCTACAGAGGGGTCGCCATACTACCCGTCATGTCGAGTTATTTGAGCTTCCTGGGGGCGGTTTACTAGCAGATAGCCCAGGTTTCAATCAACCCGATCTAGACTGCTCTCCTGGGGATTTAGCCTGGTATTTCCCCGAAGCCAAAGCCAGGTTACAACAAGGTAGTTGTCAATTCAGCGATTGTCTTCATCGAGATGAACCCAACTGCGTTGTCAAGGGAGATTGGGAAAGATATGAATATTATCTCGATTTTTTAGATAAAGCGATCGCTCTTTCCGAAACTCAACAACAAACCCCAGATGCAGAGTCTAGTCTGAAATTAAAAGTTAAAGCTTCTGGTAAACGTCACTACATACCAAAACTAGAAACTAAAAAATATCGTCGTGCTTCTAGAAGGGAAAGACATCAAAACCTACAAGAAATTTATGAAGATCGGCTATTGAAAGATATTCAAGACGAACTAGAAGATATTTAATTGCCAACTAAAGTAAGATATTAGGCGATCGATAACTATAAATAACTATCTATCGTCAATGATGCGATTTCGATCTATTAGTTATTCTTAACCCCCAAAGATCTGTCCTACGCCATGATATCCTGAGATTTACGGTAAATGCACTTAGAATTTAAAACTAAGTTTATGGTTTGTCGGTCATTAATTGAAAATAGCCAAAATTACTATTGAATTATGTCGTCATCTCAATTCGATCGGGACGAAGAAACATTAACTATAGTTGATGATAACGGGCGATCGCTAAACTGTTATATCGAACAATCCATCGAAGTTGATGGTATGACTTATTTATTATTAGTACCAGTGGATATACCAGTAGTGATTATGAGTTGGGATGCAGATGAAATAGAAGCTACAATGCTCGAAGACGATCGCGAAATTGAAATCATTTTTGCTAACGCTAAAGCCGTGTTAGCCGAACAAGACCTTTATCTTCACCATACAGCTTATACTTTAACTGCAACAGGAGAACTCCCCCCAATTAAAGAAGACCAAATTTTAACTTTAGACATCGATGATGAAGATAGCCAACTAGAATCAGAAGAATTGCAATTGCTATCGAGTTTTTATTATGAAGAGCAAAAATATTGTATTTATACTCCCATAACTCCTTTATTATTTTTTGCTAGATACGATTTGAATAATCAACTAGAATTAGTTTCCCCAGAACAAGAAAATTTACTCCCGATATTAGAAGCATTGTTATTTGAGGAATGAACTGCAATTGTTGTCCGCTCGATACCCACCCATTAATTGTGTACTTGAGAAAACAAGTCGGGAAGCTTAAGGTGATTCAGAAAAGACAACTATAGTTACAATCAAAAATATACAAATAAATTTGTCTACCTGACTTGAAAATCCATTAAATATTATTGTTAATAGCTATATCTATTAGATTAGACAATGAATACTCAGCACAAGCCTCATTCCTCTAATAAGATGCCTAAACGTAAAAAATCTAAATCTACTAAATTACTGCTGAGATTTCCTTTAATAATCGGTATAGGGGTTTTCTTAGTAGGAGGATTTTGGTGGAAAAGTCAAACCGCTCCTGTTGTGACTAAAAGAAAATCGGCAAATGAAGTTAAACTAGTTCAGTTTACTGTTGCATCAGGAATGGCAGGACAACAAATTGGGAATAAGTTAGTTGAAGAAGGTTTAATTAAGTCAGCAGATGCTTGGAAAATCTGGAGTTGGCAAAAACAAAAGTTTAATTCTTCAGGAGGTTTCAAAGCAGGAACGTATTTACTATCACCCCAGGAATCTTTATCGGAAATTGCTAGCAAGATTTGGAATGGGGAAATTATGCAAACCACCTTTACCATTCCTGAAGGTTGGTCGATCGCTCAAATGGCGGAGTATTTTGAATCTCTTGGTTACTTTGATGCCGATGAATTCATTGCCGCAACTAAAGAGATTCCCTACGATGAATACCCTTGGTTGCCTCAAGATTTGCCAATATTAGAAGGGTTTTTATATCCCGATACCTATAAAATTACCAGCGATCGCATTAATAACCCTAAAGCAATTATCAAAACCATGTTGAATCAATTTCAACGTGTTGCTTTGCCTGTTTACCAACAAGCGCAAACCGATTATAGTCTCCTGGAGTGGGTAAGCCTCAGCAGTATTGTCGAAAAAGAAGCTGTAGTAGGAGAAGAACGGGCTTTAATTGCAGGAGTATTTACAGCTAGATTACAACAAGGCATTAAACTAGAATCAGATCCGACTGTAGAATATGGTTTGGGAATCAGACAAACTGCCGACCAACCCCTAACCTATAAACAAGTAGGAACGCCGTCCCCATATAATACCTACATGAATTATGGTATTACGCCAACTCCCATCGCTGCTCCTGGTATTGCCAGTTTAAAAGCAACTCTCAATCCAGAAAGTACAGAATATTTGTTTTTTGTGGCTCGTTATGATGGTACTCATGTTTTTAGCAAAACTTTAGCAGAACATGAAGCCGCTACTAGAGAAATTCGCCGTCAACGACAACAAGCAAATTAGCTCTAAGGGAGACAAGGAGACAAGAGAGCAGCAAAAGATAATTAATCCTATTACTTGTTCTCTTTTATCTCTTACCCTTCTTTTTTCCTTCATCCTTCATCCTTTATCCTTCATCCTTTCAAATAATGGATTTATTGCGATCGCTGCCTATCGGATTATATCTCGAACAACCAGTAACTTGGCTACACAGAATCGATCCGCGAGTTAAGCTAACTTGGTTGATGACATTTTTGCTTGCTCCTTTATTAGCTAACCCGATCTGGCGTTTGGGGTTAGCAGGTTTATTAATTTTGCTCACTTTTTCCGCGGGGATTCCTCTGCGGGTATGGCGACAACAAATGGGTTGGTTATTGTTATTGTGCGCTTTTATGTTCGTTTTGGCTTGCGTTGCACCAGATGGTTTAGCTGCCAATCATCAACCAAGATTGCCCCCATTTTGCGGCGATAATTCTGTAGGAATTGCCGTTTCTAATATTGCTACAGAATGTACGTCTGAATTACCTCCGCCAACATCCTACGAATATGTAATCTTAGATATTCCCAAATTCGCTTTCATTCCTTCCGTTACTATTACTCGTCGTTCTCTCGATTTAGCCGTGCGGGGTTCTACCTTACTGTTTACCCTGATTTACAGTACCAATTTATATTTACTCTCTACCGCACCAGAAGAAATTACCGCAGGCTTAGAGGATTTAATGAGTCCTTTGCGCCGTTTTAAGCTACCAATTTCGGAAATAGCGTTAACTTTAACTCTTTCCTTGCGTTTTATTCCTCTAGTTCTTGAAGAAGTACAAAATCTAGTGCGTTCTGTTCGTACCAGAGCGATCGATTGGAATAAATTAGGCATTCGCCGCAGTTTAAAATTATGGTCGATCGTGGCAGTAAAATTGTTAGAAAATTTGTTATTAAGAGCCGAACAAATTGCCGTAGCTATGGATGTAAGAGGTTTTACCAGTCCTAACGAGCATCGGGTTCAATGGCATCAACTAAGACTGCGGAGGAGAGATTGGCTAATTTTAGCTACTCTGATTCCCTTTTGGTGCGCTCGTTGGTTTATTGGCGGAATTTCTTGATGAAACAATTATCTCCTTGGTACTGGCGATCGCTAGATCTCAACCATCGTACTGCTTCCGAAATTTTTGCCGATTTATTTCAGTCTACAGACACTATTGCCACTCTTTTAGAAAGTCCCGTTCCGACTTCCCTCGAATCACGGCAACTATCTCGCTATTCCATCTGTGCTGGTTCTCCTCGTATAGTTGATGGTAAACCTCAGTTATGGACTCCTGCTGTGGGTAACATTTTACCTTTCCTAGACAGTTTACTCCAAAGACAGAGAGTCGATCATCCTGAAATTGCTCATTTACCCTTTACAGGGGGTTGGTTGGGATGGCTGGGTTACGATTTGGCTTGGGAAATTGAAAAGTTACCCCACCTCAATAAAGATACCTTACCTTTTCCCGTAGCCTATTGGTACGAACCCGATCGCTTTGCGGTTTTAGATTACCAGGAACAAACTCTGTGGTTAGCTGCATCCCATCCCGAACACCTAGATGAGTTAGAGCATAAATTAAACTCTTCTTCTGCTCCCCCTATTTCCAGAACTTTAATCGCTTCCCCTGCTTCATTATCTTTCCTCACTTCTCAAGCAAAATACGAAGATGCAGTGAGACAGGCTAAACAATATATCCAAGCAGGGGATATTTTTCAGACAAATTTATCTCTGCGATTTCAAACTACTACAAAACTTGACAGTTGGTCGATTTATCAAACTTTGCACCAGATTAATCCCTCTCCCTTTGCCTCTTACTGGCGATCGCCTTGGGGAGCAGTTATCAGTTGTTCTCCCGAACGTTTAGTGCAGCTACAGGGGGATATTGCCCAAACTAGACCGATTGCGGGAACGAGAAGGAGGGGAGACACCCTAGAGAGCGATCGCGCCTTAGCCGCCGAATTATTGGCGAATCAGAAAGAACTTGCCGAACATATCATGCTGGTAGATTTAGAACGGAATGACTTAGGAAGAGTCTGTGAATGGGGTTCGGTAGAAGTAGATGAATTATTGGTTATCGAACGCTACAGCCACGTCATGCACTTAGTCAGTAATGTCAAAGGTAGATTAAAAAGCGATCGTCATTCAGTGGACTTAATTCGCGGGATGTTTCCAGGGGGAACGATTACAGGTTGTCCTAAAGTAAGATGTATGGAAATTATCGAAGAATTAGAACCAGTACGCCGCAGTTTATTTTATGGTTCTTGTGGATATCTCGACCAAAGAGGCAATTTAGATTTAAACATCTTGATTCGCACCATGCTTTATACTAATCTCTCTAGTTTAGATGCTCCTGCTACGGTTTACGGGCAAGTAGGTGCTGGTATCGTTGCCGATAGCGATCCAGAAAGAGAATGGTACGAATCTTTAAACAAAGCCGAAGCACAGTTAGCAGCTTTATCGACTATAGAACTTACCCATTGACAATCACAACTTATTAATTTGGGTTCTGAAAGCAAAATTCGATTGGACTAAGTAGTTCCACTTTATTAAACATGAAATAGTTGAGACTGGGGTGTAGGGGAGGCTCGGATGGCAGGCGACACGAGTGCCGGAATCAAGTTAAAATAAATATTTGTTACCGTGCAACAAGATAATAAAAAAATCAGCCTAAATTCAGACTGATTTTTAAAGTTCTATTACCTTGAAATTTGACTATATATTAAATAAAATAATAATTCAAATTTAGTCTTGCCTTACGTATTTTAGCCGAAAGTCTTTCTACAGTAGCTAGTTTCTGCTCTATTTGTTCTTCTAACTGAGAACTTTTGTTATATTTTTGCTGATGATTTTGCAGCTTGGTAAGAGTTGTTTTAACAGTGCTTAATTCTTTTTCTATTTTAATTAATAAAATGATTAATCTTGCTACTTTAACAGTTTTTTCTTCTGCAACAGTTTCTTGTTGAATAGATGTTATGTAGTTATTAATATCTTCCATGAATTTACCGATTAACTTAATTTATTAAGAGAACGCTTGCCCGTGATTTAAATTTCTTAACTTCAGTATATCGGTGAATATGGGGACGTGGTATAAAGTTTATGTAATTGTTGAGGATTTTATGTAAATAATACGTAAATTCCTTTAGTGAATTCTCGGATGTTGATTTTCGATCGTTTCGAGTGCTGTTAAATGTAGCTTTTAAATACGTAAATACTATCTAGTTTATTTGAATTATAATAACAACACGCTAACAATACTTATCCCAAATTATCTGAAACGAGCGGCAGAAAAATAAATATATAACCAAAAACGAACTATAGATTAGGATATTAGTCGTTAGATAGGTTCTAGGGTCGAGGTAAGTGTCTTAAGCTTTGCTTCGATAGCTATAATGTCACATCTCAATCGTGATAAAATGATTAATTCTGAATAAATAAATTGAGATTTAATTAAAACAGCAAAAATTTAATTTTAATATGAGCGATCGACAAACTGGCATCAGAATTATTAGCGATAACCGTCAAGCTCGTTATCTCTATGAGATATTAGAAACTTATGAAGCTGGAATTGTCTTGGTAGGAACGGAAGTTAAATCCATTAGAGCTGGGAAAGTTAATTTAAAAGATGGTTATGCCATAATTCGCCAGGGAGAAGCTTGGTTATTAAACGTTCATATTTCTCCGTACAAAGCAGGGGGAGAATATTTTAATCACGAACCCCGTCGGACTCGCAAGCTATTGTTACATCGTAAAGAAATTAATCGCTTAATTGGAAAGGTAGAACAACAAGGATTAACCTTAATACCTTTAAAAATGTATTTTAAAGGCGGTAGGATTAAAATCAGTATTGGTTTAGGTAAAGGCAAGAAAATACACGATAAACGAGAAAGCATCAAACGCCGCGAAGATAAGAGAGATATAGCCAGAGCGATGAAACGAGGCTAACCAAAGCGATCGATTATTGAAATTCGGAATAAATTGAATTTTCAGTCTCAGAATTCTCAAAATAGTTAGCAATGGGTTCATAGTAACTAGCTAGTATGGCAATTAAAAACCACCATGTAATGCTAATTTGAGGACGATACCAAACCGTATCTACAAAACCATGAACCGACAAACCAGCGATCGCCGCAACCGCAGCTACTAGCCACAAACCTCGGCGGTTTTGACTATTTCGCAACTGCATAATTTGACGGACACCATAATTTATAGTTACTACGATCGACCAGATAAAACAGCCAAATCCAATGTATCCCATTTCAACTATATGTTCGAGATAGATTGAATAGGCACTTAAAGCAGGATAGCGAGAGTTCATGTAGCGGGGATAAACTTGATTAAAAGCATCATGACCTGGACCAATACCAGTCAAAGGATAGTCACGAATCATTTTAAATACGGCTTCCCAAACATTGATGCGAAAATTATTACTGCTGTCTTCTCGACCTGCAAAAATACTTACCAATCGCAAGCGCAAAGGCTCTACAGATAAAAATGCGACAATAAATAATCCCGTCAAAGAGCCAAATACCAAAGGTAAGAGCCAGATACGCCAAAAACGGGGTAAATATTGTCGCCACCAAAAATAAAATAATAATAAAAGTACAGCTACCAATGCTGCCATCGCTAACCAAGCCCCACGACTGTCTGTAAAATACAAACAAGCAGAATTCATTCCTACCATAATCGCAGCTAAGGTTTTTTGAATCCAGCCGCGCCAAACAAAAACCGCCGCAATGCTTAAAGCGATCGCTGGTAACAAATATCCTCCTAATAAATTAGGATTGCCCAAATAACTATAAACCCTAGTGTCTTTAGCTAAAGCCGAATTAGGATCGTTCCATGTCGCCAATTGTTCCACGCCAAAAAACTCTTGGCGTATCCCATAAGAACTAACAACTAAAGCTACTAATAAAAAACTGGTAATTACCCAATTGCTCAGACGAGGCGATCGCAGTACCCTCCCTGCCAAAGCAAACAAAATTAAATATAAAGTTAATGTTAGCCAACCAGAAAATGCTGCTGATTTTACTGGAGAAAAAGCCGTCGCGATCGTCGCCACGCACCAGTAAACAAATACTACCAAATGAATGGGTGTAATTGCTAAAGATGATTCTTCTGACACAGTAGTTATCAACCAATAGGCAGCTATAGCGATCAACAAAACCCCAATTAGGCTTGTAGAAACAAAAGGTGCAAGCATGAAGATTATACTCAACAAACAAGCTCCTATTGCCTCTGACCACTGAAGCAGCCAACTTCCCTGTCGCCAAGCAGATAACCAACCGATTAATCGATAAAGATAACTAACACTACGCCATCGATCTAGGCGTGGCTTTGAGAGCATAATTGTCGTCCAAACCGATTTCATAGATAGAGTCTAACAACAGTGCAATTCAATATTAATATCACATATCTTATTCTTCTTCTAACTGTGTCGCGGGTAATTGCAAAATGTAACGATAACTAGATTCGGATGAACCTTGAACGACTACTTGACCTTGATGAAGTTCAATCAGATGACAGCAAAATAATAGTCCCAAAATATCGCGGGGAATTTTATCCGTTGATTTCTTATCTAACACTTCTCCGCCATTAATAACTGTCATTAAAGCCGATGAAGTAAGTACCTTGTTTCCAACCACAAGATGGTTTCCACCAGAATGCAAGTTATTTTCTGAATTAGCTTCATTCAGAGCTAAAGCATTAGTTACCGACTGAGAATAAAATTCGGTTTGAGGTAAACCTAAACCTTCAATCAACCAAGGATGAGAAATCCAGACTGCAATATTCAAAGCTTCATGGCGACGGGAAACATGAACTCGTATTTCACCACCAGCTTCAGACATTTCTAAAACACTGATGATTAAATAATATAGAGATTGTCTGACTTTTTCTTTATCCAAAGACCAAATATGATTACCTGGTTCTATAGATAAGCGTAATGACTGCTGATGTTGTTTGGCAGTATCAACTAAGCTGTTAATAACTTGCTGTGCCAGCATTTCAATATCAACCGAAGACAAATTGATTTTAGCGTCTTGTTCGTTGAGAACTCCCAAGCTAACAATTTCATCAACCAAAGAAATTAAATTTTGACCGCTATTATGAATAATTTCTAAATATTCTCTTTGTTTTGTAGTTAGAGGTCCATATACTTCTCGACGTAGGACGCTAGCCATACCAATTACAGAAGTTAGAGGCGTTCTCAACTCCTGTGTAAGCTGTGACAACAGCTTGACTTTAATGGGACTGGTAGCATTCACAGTCTTTCGATCGAGAGCTGTATTCTCATTTCTAATACCTAAGTTATGGCGATCGCTTCTAAGTTCTGGTGATTCTATATTTAGTTGCTGTTGAGTTCTAATAATGTAATTTCTTTCAAATTCTCTCAAGCACCACCGAGCCGTTAAAGCCAAAAAATCAACATCTTTATGGCTAAATTCTCTTGAATCTAAATCCATAACTTCTAAAGTTCCAATACATAAGCCTTCGGAGCTAATTAAAGGAACTCCCAGATAAGCCCTAATGCCATAATGTTGTGCCAAAACACTATTAGCAAAAACAGGCTCACTCAAAGTATTGTCGATGACTAAAGGTTGTTGGCTATCAACAACATACGTACCAAATGATTCGTTAAGAGATATCTTTCTATAAGAAGCTAACTGATTCATCAAACCAATAGTTGATAAACCAACTGCTGATTTAAACCACAGTTCTTGTTCTACCACTAAGCCCAAAACACAAATTGGTGCTTCTAGAAAAGCCGAAGCTGTTTGAGTTGCTTCGTCAAAAACGGGAACTGCCTCTGATGCTAACAAACCCAGTTGGCTAAGAACTTGTAACCTTTTTTGTTCCCTAGCTGTAGGAGTCAGACCATCCAAACGGCAAAAGAGTTTATTTTTGGGTTTGGTCATATTATTGACTCTTAAACCTAAATCTACTGCTTGCACTTGTATCACTGAATTGTAATTAGAGTTGTTGTATATAGCTTCGAGAACGCACTGACTTGTTAATTAGATCCAAAAAATAATTTTCTTGACCGAGAGGGGCAGTAAGGTCTGTCTGCTGGGGTGTACCCCAGCATGTTGACGAAGTCAGAGGAGTTATGCGGTCTGACCGCCAAAGCTCTGACCGCCCATATTCTTAGAGCGAGGAAACCTCGCTTTACCCAATCAAGGTATTGACAAGATAAAGGGTTATAAATGCGTATCTTAGCTGGTTATCTTTAAAGTTCCCGAAAAACTCTCCGAACGAACATTTTTAGCAGAGATTATTGGAATAATGTCTGTGACACTCCCGCAGCATAAATGCGTACGGGTTTCTAAACAATACGGGGGGGCGTACAAGGTGCTGAGTAAACTTCAGCACACGGCCCCTTACTAATACTGTGGGCAGAAATCAATTAACCAAATTAATAATCTCTAAAACTTTTTGATTGTAAACATTATTATCTAAGATGGGAATTAGTTTTTCTGTAGAAATTGGTTTGACTAAATCAATCCAAGATTTACAACCTCGATAAGCTCGATCGAAGGGAATAATTTGAGGTTGAGGAAGACGATATGCTCTTAATAATAAAAGAAATAAGGGTCGATCGCTTTGCCATTTAAGGCGATCGCTTATCATTTGTTCGTTCCAAATGTGATCAGGTTGCAATGGGGTAATTGTATCGCGATCGCTTAAAGTTATAATTTCAGTTATTTCAGCAAAGACACTAATTGGAATTGTTTCTGGATGCCAACCAGATTCTACAGGAGAAACTTTAGCCGCATATTTTGGTTTGAGTAATTCTGGTTTTTGATGTTCGTAGGTAGGATATAACCAAACTTGTCGATATTTTACTTGAAAGTTGCCCTTGGCTTCTTTGAGCCCACCTTTTCGCAATAAAGCGATCGTTTCTCCAGCTTCTAAAGCTTCTACTGCTACAGTCCATTCTTTAAGGGCGTGACTTAATTGTTTAGTATTTGTTAATACCATTTATTCAAATCGAAGCAATTGATTTTTAGAATTACATTTTAGATTAAATTAATCGCTTCAAGTCCAAGATAAAAATAGTTAAAGATTTATCTTCTGATTGCGGAATTACTGCTACATGACTAGCGATTTCTAGAGTATCTGCACTGCGATAGGAATTAGGAAGAGTACGAACGCGATCTAAGGGTACATCAATTAAGCTAGGAGCTTGGGCAACCATGATTCCTACTGGTTCGCCGATGACGCTTTTAGTAATAATAAAATAGCCTTTTTTATCGATTATTTCTGGTTGACTGACTTTAAATAATTTTCGATGCAAATCGATAACTGCAACTTCTTGTTTTCCTAAATGGACTAGATTAACATAGCTTAACCCGCTACCATGAACGGCGGTATGCTTAATAACTTTCTGTACTTGCTCTACTGGCAATGCTAAAGTCAACATTCCCATGTCAAATAGCAATAGCTTCAGTAGAGAATTGCTATTACTAGATCTATTTCCTTCTTGAGTCAAACTAATTGTATTATTGCTCATAAACCTTTCACTAAATATTGGTTATTTAAAATTTAATAGATTATTTTTTACCTAATGAGTATTATCTGGTTTGCTGCTGCTTCTTATTATTAATAATTTCTTCAATTTCCCCTAAGAATTTTTCTTCTACATAAGGCTTTGTAAAATAAGCATTCGCTCCCAAGTTTTTGGCTAAGGTACGATATTTGTCGGTACTACGAGAAGTTAGCATCGCTACGGGAATACTGTTTAAATTTGCATCTTTACGGCGAGCGTTGAGAAATTCAAAGCCATTCATATTGGGCATTTCTATATCACAAATTACCAACGCTATTTGTAAATTATTTCTTAGTAACTCTAAACCTTCTGCTCCGTCTCGTGCTTGTAAAACTCGATAATGTTTTTTTTCTAAACTTAAAACGATGGTTTTTCTTAAAGCAGAAGAATCATCAATTACTAAGATAGTTTCTCGATCGCCTATAGTTTTAGCAGCAGTAGTTGGTTTATTAACAAAATTCTGTTTTTGCTCTAAAATTCTTTTAACTTCTAGTAAAAACTCTTGTTCGATATAAGGTTTGGTGAAATATCCATTAGCTCCCAATTGCGTTGCTAAACTACGATGTTTTGCGCCGCTACGAGAAGTAAGCATCACCACAGGAATTTTAGCTAATTCAGAATCGCGACGGCGCATCCCCAAAAATTCAAAGCCGTTCATAGTGGGCATTTCAATATCGCAGATAATCAAATTTAGATCGAGATTTTGGCGGAATTTATCGATCGCATCTTTGCCATCTTTTGCTTGTATAACTCTATAGCCTTGTTTTTCTAAACTTAATGCCATTGTTCTACGTAGAGCAGTAGAATCATCTACAACCATAATTGTTTGTAGTTGGACTTTTTGGGCTTTGCTTTGGGAGCTACCAATGAGTTGTGCAGAAGGGATTGTTGATTCTGCTGATTCTAACTCTAATTCAATCTCAGAATTTAAGTTTTTTGGTGTTTTGGAAATGTCTTCACCTAAAAACTCATCAATTAAAGCTGCTCCATCAAAAGCAGGAACTATAGTACCATCTCCCAGAATTGTACAACCATAGGTATAGGTTGGCGCAGCGATCGCTTTACTAAAGGGTTTAATTACTAATTCTTGTTCGCTAATTAAGCTTTCGACTTCTAGAGCAAATAATTTCTGTCCTCGGCGCAATAATAGTAATGGCAACGCCCAATCATCAGGAGTAACAATAGTATCAAAGGCTTTACTATTTACACCCGTATAGGGCATGGTGCAGTTATATTCCAGTAATTGTTTGAGAGCATAAACGGGAATCAGTACCTGATTCCACAATAAGAATTTTTGACTACCAGAAAATTTAATTTGTTTTTCTACAGGAATAATAATTTCTTCGATACTATCTGACGGAATGGCAAATGCGGTTGAACCCAAAGAACATACCAGTAATTTAGCAATGGTTAGGGTTAGAGGTAGTCTCAAAGTAAAAGTAGAACCCTTTCCAGGAGTAGAATCAACGGTAATTTTACCTTTTAAAGATTCTATTTGAGAGCGTACCACACTCATTCCTACTCCTCGCCCTGAAATTTCGCTAACTTTGTCTGCTGTAGAAAATCCAGGTTCAAAAATTAAATCGAACAATTCTTCTTTGCTAGCTGTAGTTACCTGTTGT
>JAAUYH010026762.1_pt1 | contig 12828 bp, 6 predicted proteins | sample 7278061 | NCBI WGS metagenome assembly JAAUYH01 (sample SAMN14350203, study PRJNA611818) | marine sediment metagenome | isolation source: surface marine sediment (0.6m) | place: French Polynesia: Moorea | collected 2018-08
CAGCAGAGAAACATGAGTACATCAACGAAGAAGCTTTAGCTAACGAATTAGCAGCAAAATTCTATCTGGATTGGGGCAAAGAAAAAATTGCTAAAACCTATTTCAATGAATCACACTACCTTTATTCTTTATGGGGAGCTACAGCAAAAGTTAGGGACTTAGAAACTAAATATCCCCACTTGTTAGTAAAATCCTCTGCTTCTATTTCCATCGCAGATATACTAACAACAATGACCAAAACCACCAGTGGAACTCGTTCGGGAGAAATCTTAGATTTTGCTACCATCATGAAAGCATCCCAAGCTATTTCTAGTGAAATTGTTTTGGATAAGCTATTGGCGACCTTGATGAAAATTCTCATCGAAAATGCTGGGGCGCAATTTGGTTACCTAATATTAGAAACGGAAGGAAAACTCTTCATTGAAGCTTCTGGTTCTATTGATGAGGATGATATTACTGTCTTAAAGTCAATTTCTATTAATAATTATTTACCCATATCAGTTATTAATTATGTTGCTCGTACGCGAGAAACAGTTCTCAAAAATGATGCCGTTAATCATGGCAATTTTACTAACGATCCTTATATTAAATTTCATAAAACAAAATCTCTGTTATGTACCCCATTGCTCGACCAAGGAAAGCTGAGGGGAATTGTCTATTTGGAAAATAATTTGACTGTAGGAGCTTTTACCCAAGATCGGTTGAAAATTCTTCAGCTTTTATCTAGTCAAGCTGCGATCGCTATTACCAATGCGAAACTCTACACGGAGGTACAGGAAAATCAAAACCGACTCAATCAGTTTCTAGAAGCAATGCCAGTGGGTGTATCTGTTTGTGATTCCACGGGTAAGATTTACTATTCCAATGAGATATCCGACAAGTTAGCACAACAAAGTAATACTTCTTCAAAAATCAATATTAAGGAATTACCCGAAGCCTACCAAGTATATAAATCGGGAACCAAAGAGTTATACCCCGCACAGCAATTGCCAATTGCGCGAGCACTTTCTGGCGAGACTGTTAACAAAGAAGATTTAGAACTTCATTTGCCACAGAAAATTATACCCCTGGAAGTTTCCGCCAAACCAGTTTTTGATGAAAAGGGCAATATTGTTTATGCTATAGCTGCTTTTACTGACATTACAGAACGAAAACAAGCAGAAGCCCAGCGGATTGAGTTTACTCGCGAACTGGAACTCAAGAATGCTGCTCTGCAGCAAACAAAAGATGAGTTAGCTGAGTCTAATCGCACTTTGGAACAAAAAGTCTCAGAACGTACCCAAGAATTATCACAACTTCTAGAAGTTCTTAAAGCAACCCAAGCCGAACTATTGTTTGAAAACGAGTTACTCAGAAACGCCGAACAACCTTCAAACTTTGATTATCAGGTGGGGGGAAGTTTACCTATGGATGCTCCAACTTACGTAGTACGTGCTGCAGACCGTTATTTATATAAAGCATTAAAACGTGGGGATTTTTGTTATATTCTCAATCCCCGACAGATGGGTAAATCAAGCTTGATGGTGCGAATGATGCATCAACTCCAGCACGAGGGTTTTAAATGTGGGGCGATTGACTTAACTCGTATTGGTTGTGAAAATATTACCCCCGAACAATGGTACAAAGGATTCGCCGTAGAACTGTGGCGAAGTTTTGGTTTGCTCAAAAAGGTAAAAATCAAAAACTGGTGGAATGAACGAAATGATGTTTCTCCGGTTCAGCGATTAAGTCAATTTATTGAAGAAGTTTTACTGACCGAAGTCACTCAAGAAGATGATGTTTCACCAAAAAAAATAGTTATTCTTATCGATGAAATCGACTGTGTCTTAGGACTGAATTTTCCCGTTAATGACTTTTTTGCTTTTATTAGATCCTGCTATAATCAGCGTAGTATAAATCAGAAATATAAATGCTTAACATTTGCTTTTTTTGGGGTTGCTACCCCCAGCGACTTAATGAGCGATATTCAAACTACTCCATTTAATATTGGTCAGGCGATTCAACTGGAAGGATTTAGAGAACATGAAGCCCAACCCCTATTACAAGGGTTAGCGGAAAAAGTGAGTAATCCTCAAACAGTTCTCAAAGAGATATTATCTTGGACGAGCGGTCAACCTTTTTTAACGCAAAAAATTTGTAAACTCATCCGCAGTGCTTCATCATCTATTCCTACTAATAAAGAAGCAGAATGGATTGAAAATCTGGTACGGACAAATGTCATAGATAACTGGGAATCACAAGATGAACCAGAGCATCTGAGAACTATTCGCGACCGACTGCTTAAAAGCAAACAATCGCAGCATTTGCAAGAAATCTACCGAAAAATTCTGGACAAGGGAGAGATTGCTGCGGTTGATAGTTCAGAGGAAAGGGAATTACTTTTATCGGGTTTGGTTGTTAAACAAAAAGGAACCTTAAAAGTTCAAAATAGAATTTATAGATCGATTTTTGTTTAAACTGATTTTTGCTTGATTATAATAAGATATTAGGGAAGTTAAGGAAGGTAGATTAAATAAAGTACAAAAGTAGGGTGCTGTTAGCATCGCGTAACGCACCATTACAAATTTCAGAGTTGCAGTTTATTAAATTCTCATTCCTAAGATTCTGGATTATAGGGAACAGTAAACGGGGAATCACAGAAATATATTTGATTAATTATGGCGGTTTTTGGGTTCAATTGTTATATTTGTGGAGTTTAAATCATTTTTCGCTACAAGACCCCAAATCTAAAGTGATATTGTTGCATATGGGCAAATGATCCTTGCAAATACCCATAAGCAATAGTAGGTGAAGGTTTGAAGAGATTATATTTTGGGAAAATGTTTGGGTATGGGTATGGAGACCAAAAAAAACTCATACATACCTCATAATAAAACTCATATCTTTGTGGTAAATATCTTATGAAATTTATATGAGTTTTATGAGTTCAAAATCTAAGAACAATCAATTATCGTAGTAAAAGAATTAAATTTAATTACCAAGCTTGTATACATAAAAGTTAATTTCAAAAAAGTTAACTTCAAATTGGTACTTACAAATATTTTATTCTAACTAGTTTTATGTAAATAAGTTTGCTAAATCACAGGAAACTGTGTTTGTTTTGAAATTATAGGGTCGAGCATAAAACTCACATCTTTTGAGAAAGGAGTGCAAAATATTTTATGCAAAAGTATCGAAAGGAAAGTTTTAATTTAAGGTTGCAGTAAGTGCTGAAAATCCAGAGAAATGGAAACCATCACTTAGTAAATACACAAAAATGTACTTGAAATACCATAAATTACAGTTGATTTCCTTAAGTAGAAATCCTTATTTTACTAATTAAATCAGTGGAGAACTGAAAAGATTTGATATTTAAAATTTGATATTTAAATTTATGTAATACTTTAAGTTTTCTCCGTGTGATTTAGCTGTTGTGTGGAAAATATATACAATTAAATAGCATGTACATTTTGTGTCATTCATTAAATTACAGAGCAGGGAAAGATAAATATGAGACTATAAATTTGTTTAAGTTTATACTATATAATTTAATGCCATCTAAATCTAAGAATTTAAGTCTGAGAATTAAGACTGAGAATTAGAATTATCGTGCTCCAGCAGTTCATAGATAAGCTTTCAAAGGTATCCAAATTCCTAAACAATATTTTATAGCCCAGCATATACATACATAAGAATTTACCGATAAATAGTATTTATTATTACTAAGGTGACCTCAGCTATTAAACTGACAGTTGCCAGTATGAAATAAAACCCAATTACATAGTAAGAAATAGGGAGGCTTGCTCTTATACCAATCAAAACTAAATTTATTGCCCATCAAATGCTATCAATCAACACCAAGTAAGAGCGGAATTAGCAATGACTAAGTTAGTTGTTATTAATCTGGGGGAAGGTAGCTTAAATCAAGGATTTCCAAGAGTTACAGTTCAGCTTTGGGAAACTAATAATTCTCGCCCAACACAATTCTATGGCGGTTTACCCTCAGCGCCAGAAATTTACGAATTATATAAACGCTTTAAATCAATATATAGCGCACTTTATCAGTCTCTAAGAAAACGTACCCCCTTAACATTAGTCAAAAAGCCCAAAATTGAAACCAGTACTGAATTCGCAAATAATATTAAACTGGATGTCGAGGCTAATACTTTATCAAATTCTGAGGCTATAGAATCAGGAGATCTAGAATCAGAAGATCTAGAATCAGAAAATCTAGAATCAGAAGATTTGGAAATAGACACAGAAGGTTTAACAAACGTTAGTGAATCAGATTTTAATGAAGTTTGTGAGTGGTTATGCGAACACATTAACATCTGGCTAAACTCCACTTCATTTCGCCCGATAGATCGAAATTTAAGATCGCGATTATCTTTAGATGAAGATTTTCAGGTCATTATTGAAAGTAATGACTACACCATAAGACGACTTCCTTGGCATTTATGGGATTTCTTTGAGGATTATCAAAAAGCAGAAGTGGGTTTAAGCAAACTTAATTACGAGCAAGTTCAAAAAAATTCCCAAAAAAATATCAAAAAGGTAAGAATATTAGCTATTTTAGGTAATAGTCAAGGAATTGATGTTCAACAAGACCGAATTTTGTTGGAGCAATTACCTGATGCATCAATGAAGTTTCTGGTAGAACCTTCACGTCGAGAATTAGATAAATGGCTCTGGGATAAACAGGGCTGGGATATTTTATTTTTTGCTGGACATAGTCACAGTCAAGAAGATACAGGAAAAATACATATTAACCGGAAAAACTGTTTAACAGTTGCTGAATTAAAAAATGCTCTCAAATATGCGATCGCTCGGGGCTTGAAACTGGCTATTTTTAACTCGTGTGATGGTTTGGGTTTAGCGAAAGAATTAGGCGATCTAAATATTCCCCAGACTATTGTCATGCGGGAAAATGTACCAGATCTTATCGCTCATGAGTTTTTGAAAAATTTTTTGACATCATTTGCAGCAGGGGAGTCACTACATTTAGCGGTGCGTTATGCACGCTTACAGTTGCAAGGTTTAGAGGATAATTTTCCTGGAGCTTCTTGGTTACCAGTAATTTGCCAAAATCCAGCGGAAATAACGCCCACTTGGGAAGAATTACGCGGTCGTAAAAAACGCGATATTTTCTCTAGGTTTAATCGGGTAAACCTACAAACAGCATTAACTATAAGTGTTATGGTAACTGCTTGTTTGACGGGAGTCCGAACTCTAGGATTGATGCAAAAATGGGAATTGTCAGCTTTTGACTCGATGACGCGGATCAAACCCGCAGAAGCTCCAGACAAACGCATTTTGGTTATTACACTCACGGAAGCGGATATTCAAGCTCAACGGGAAAGACAAAAATCTTCCCTGTCTGATCCAGTATTACAAGAACTATTGGAAAAATTAGAACTACATCGACCAAAAGCAATTGGCTTGGATATTTATCGTGATTTTTCCGTAGACACTAAATATCCTAACTTAGCAAATCGTTTGAGAAAGAATGACAACTTCTTTGCAATTTGTAAAGCTAGTGGTCAAAACCAACATTCACCTGGTACTTCACCTCCTCCAGAAATTCCTGCACAACGTGTAGGCTTCAGTGATGTTGTTGAAGATAGTGATTTTGTTATTCGTCGTCAGTTGATTTCCCTTACTCCAGAACCTGATTCTTCTTGTAAAACTCAATATTCCTTCAGCCTACAATTGGCAAAAAAATATTTGGAAAGTCAAGGTATTAAGCTTCAATTTAACAACAAAGGTCATTTTCAATTTCGTGATGTTGTCTTTAAGCCTATTGATGTTCCCACGGGTGGTTACCAAAAATTTGATTCAGCAGGTCATCAAGTATTACTAAATTATCGCCTTTCACCAACGGTTGGGAAACAAATTACCCTTGCACAAGCATTAAACGGAGATTTCAATTCTGATTGGATTAAAAACAATATAGTCTTGATTGGAGTTGAGGCGGAAAGTGTTAGAGATACTTTTTTAACACCCCATGGAAAACTATCAGGGGTAATTATTCACGCTCACATGGTGAGTCAAATTCTTAGTGCTGTTTTGGATGGGCGTTCCTTATTGTGGGTTTGGTCTGGCTCGGGAGAGCTTATATGGATTTGGTTTTGGTCTTTATTGGGAGGGGTGATCGCTTTATACAATGGTTCCCAATTACAACGATCTATTTTCATCGGTAATGCACTTTTAACTCAGTTTTTAGTTTGTTTTCTTTTGTTATTACAAGGTGGTTGGATACCAATTGTACCTTCAGTATTATCCTTTTTAATTACTACACTTTTTGTCAAAATATACACTGACTTTTCCGTTCAAAAGAAAGCATTAGGCTCTGTCCAGCAACCTGTACGCTATTGATATAAAAATTAATTTGTAAGCATCGCAAGAAGTTCAGTTGACCTTATCTTTATTGCAATTAATTTTTGTTGCACTTTCTTTATTGCAATTAATTTATTGTATTTTCTTTATTGCAATTAATTTCTTGCATTTTCTTTTATTGCATTGTGTAATCCCTAATGACTAAGAATAAGCTTTCTTTTTTACAGATGCTGCTTCCTTGCTTGCTCGCTTTGACAATTATTAATGTTACGCGATCCCCAGCATATTCTAATCAGTCAGATAGCAGCAGAATCCGCTTTATTGAACCAACTTTAAATAAAAAACCAGCAAATAGAGGCGCACCAAAAGACCGGAAAGGAGCAGGAACTCGTAGTGAAGAATGTCCTGCAACTAAACCCGATTTTACTGCTTTAGTACCATTAATGCAGATTGGTGAAAAACCAGATCCCCAAAAAATTGCAGATCCATCGTCAAAATCGGGTTTGGGGTTAACAACCTTAGAATATCCAACCTTTTGGTTTTATGTTCCTCATACATCCGGTAAAATCAATTCTTTAAAGTTTGTGTTGTTGGATGAAGCCAAGAACCCTATGACAAAAGAGCCGATTCGGGTTGATATACCTCAAAAACCGGGAACGATTGGGATCAAGCTTTCTAAAACAGCAAAACCTTTAGAAATCGGAAAGTACTATCACTGGTATTTTTTAGTAGATTGCAATCCGCGAAGTATTTCTGAGGATATGGCTATTGAGGGTTTTGTTAAAAGGATCCCTCTACAACCAAATTTAAAACAAGAATTGGAAGGTGCTACACCACAGCAAAAAGCAAAAATTTATGCTCGAGCAGGTATTTGGCAAGATGCGATCGCAATATTAGCTAAACTTCGTCGTAATAAACCACAAAATACCTTATTTTTGAATGATTGGAAAGATTTATTGCAATCTGTTGACTTGGACGAGATTGCTAATGAACCAATTCAAGATTGTTGTAGTAATGCGAAACACATTAGTAGTAAGTAATGAGTAAGAATTAAATGATAACAGTTAACTGTAGCCCGTAACGGCGTGGCGTTAGCCATAAACTGATAACCGTCAAAACCAATTTCCCACCAAAACATACGGAGCCCAATAAAATGGGTGTGGTTGGTGTTTTCGAAAAACTAACCTTTGAGCTTCACTTAAAGCTTCCGCTTTGCTGATGTTTGGATTTTTGGCTAATTGCTCATAAAATTCTGCCATCAGCACAGAGGTAGATTCATCGTCAACTCGCCACAATGAAGCAACTGTACTACGCGCTCCCGAACGTACTGCGATTCCCGCTAATCCCAAAGCAGCTCGTTCATCTCCTGTTGCGGTTTCGCAAGCACTGAGGACTAGTAGTTCAATTGGATTAAGTTTGCGAAATCTTTTCCCTTGTAACTCTTCTCTACTTTGGAGTACTTCTTTTAATTCCTTAGCATTAATTCTCTCGTTCCAAGTAAGAATAAACGTGTCTTCTACTTGGGAACTGAATTTACCATGGGTTGCAAGATGAATAATGGGATAGGAAACAGAAGTAACCTGTTTTTCGATGTTTTCATTTGTAAATGAATCATTGAGAATTTTTATCGAGGGAATTTTAGATTGAATTTTTTCTAACTCTGTAGCGACGTGAGGTAAAGCACGAAAACCTCCACGGGGTTCTGTAATTCCACCGGTTAAAGCTCTAAGTTTTTTGTCTTCTTCGGAAGGTGTTACCAATTGCAACCCAGGAGCTAAAGCAAGGCTGTATTTTTCCATGAGATAATGTTTCCCATCGTACAACGCTGCCATGGGAATATTACGTAAGAAATCATCCAAAACAAATACTAAATTTTTAATTTTATGTTTTTCTAAGTCTTTTTCTATTGGTTTGATTAACCAGTTGTATACTTCTTGGGAAAGTTGTTCGCGATCGCTAAAGGTAAAGCGTTGTTGTACTTTTTGACGCAGTAGTTTTAGGGTATTTTCGACTTCGCTTTGTGGTTTTTTGGTTCTGTAATGGCGAAGTTCTTTGACACGAGATAATTTAACCACTGTTTCGATGTGATCGGGCAAAATAATTGGGTAGATAACTGCTGTGGGGATTTTTCCATCATCTACAATTTGGTCGATTCTTTTCGGTTGAGCGATGGAACAAGCATCCCGGAAAAAGTTATCGATTTGAGCTAATTGTAACGCTTCAATGACGTCGCGGGCTTGCTTTAAATTTTTTGAAGGAACATTAGAAGGTTCTAAAAGTAAACTTACTAGCTGTCGATACAACGGTTCTACTTCATCTCTAAAGTCAAACTGAGTATCGGGATTGAGAGCTACTAAATCGCTGCGTAAGGATTGGAGGGATTCTATGGCTAGGGTATAAGCTTTAATAGCTCCCTGTGCATCTCCTTGCTTCAAAAGTATCCTTCCTAATTGCCATTCCCACTGATATTTAATGTCTGACGCATTGATATTCTGGGCTAAAAGAAGAGCTGATTTTGTATATTGACTGGCAATTTTCGATTGTTTGTTGTATTCATATACCCGAGCTAGATTCCCCAAAGCATAGGACTCAGAACGAGTATCTCCAAGCTCTTTGGCTTGTTTAATTGCTTTTGTTAGTAATCGAGCCACATTTTCCAGATTCTGATAATTTTTTTCCTGGCTGGGGTTTTCTTGTTGTGCAAAACATACTAGGCTTTGGGCAAAATTCACCTTTGCGTAAACTGCACTCCGACTAGGGCTTAAACTATCAATTTCTGTTTGCAGCGATCGTAATTCTTCTACTTTTGGTTGCTGCTGTAGTTCTAGTAAAGCCCTCAAATAATTTAATTTTGCCTGTACTTCGCCGATTTTTGAAGTTGATTTACTGGCACTTTTTTGATAAAAATTAGCTGAATTTCGATAATGACCCAAGGCTTCAGATTTCTTCGTAATTCTGCCACAAGAGAAAGGTGAAGACTTATTTCCATTCCCCGCATCTCTTAGCTGACTCCTTCTCCCAAACAAGAATTCTGTGTTACCTAAACTCAATAAAGTTGCGCTTTCTTCTTGGGGGGATCTTAATTTTTCCGCTACAACCAAACTCTGTTTTAATAATTCTGTGGACTCCTTTAAATGTCCATTTGCACGTTTAATATCACCCAAACTACGCAACCCTGCAACTTTAATCCCAAGGTTTGGTTGTTTTCGTAAAGTTTGTTCTATTTCCTTGAATATTTTTTGCGATCGCTGGTAAAAACCTAAGCTTTGTAATGCCGTTATTTCATTAATTTGGCTCCCAATTTTACCGGTTTCATCATTAACTTCACCATAGATTTTAGCGGCTTGATTCCAAGATTTAATTGCTTCTTCTGCTTTTCCCTGAGTTAATTGCAGATTTCCTTGGGTATTAAGAGTTAAGGCTAAAATCTTTTTTACGGGATCGGAATTAAGTTTTAAACCATTAAGCAAATTAAGGCTATTTCTTACATTTTCAGTTGCTTGGGTTAAATTTCCCTGTTTTTGCTCGGTTAGGGAAAGATAGTTCAACGCCAAAACTTGATTTAAAATATCGCCTCGGGATTGATAGATATTTGCTGCTTGCGTTAACAACTTTGCAGCGAGGGGAAATTTTCCTAACTGATAGAAATTTTTGCCCTTTTGCAGCAATCGATCTGGGTGTGTTGTTAATTCTAGTTGTTGTGTGAGTTTCGTATGTTTGGGGAAGGAAGTTATTTGGGAATTTGCCGGTATCATATCGATACCTAAACTAAAAAATAGTCCCAACAAAACTAAAAGGACAACTTTTAATCGAAAAGTCCAGGTTCTAACCATGAATTGCTCAGCTGTTAATTAATCCCCATTTTTAAGGGATCTTGGGGGACCTAATGGAAAATTTTATCTTTTAGCAAGTTCTGTGGACACGTAAAATTAAAAATTTGGGTTTATGCATCTTTTTTTTTTGAAAACCAAAATAATCGAGTTCTCTAAATTCACCTGGAGAAGACTTTGATTTATTTTCGTAAATAATGCAAGCAAAGCATATGATAATTCTTCTACCCGATTGCGATTTTGACTGACAAAATATAAAGTAACTAAGATTTACCTTTATATAAAAAGTAGAAGAATTAAAACTATGACACTCAGCCTGTGCATGATTGTCAAAAACGAAGCACAAGCATTGCCCAGATGCTTAAAAAGCGTTAAAAATGTTGTTGATGAAATCATAGTGTTGGACACTGGTTCAACCGATAAGACGCCACAAATCGCTAAAAAATTAGGAGCCAAGATTTACCAATACGAATGGTGTAATGATTTTAGTGCGGCTCGAAATCAAGCTTTAAAATACGTTACCGGTGATTGGGTTTTAATTTTAGATGCAGATGAAACCCTAAATCCAGAGGTTATCTCGCCTTTGCGCGAGGTTCTTAAAATGGAAGAATACTTACTAGTTAATCTTCTGCGTCAGGAAATAGGTGCAAAGCAATCTCCTTATTCTTTAGTTTCCCGTTTGTTTAGAAATCATCCAGGAATTCGTTTTGACCGTCCGTATCATGCTTTAGTAGACGATAGTATTACAGAGATTATCGCTGCTGAGCCACAATGGCAAATTGGAAGACTACCAGGAGTTGCAATTTTCCATACAGGATATCAACAAACTGCGATCGCAAAACATAATAAATACGAACGAGCACAAACAGCAATGGAAGCATTTTTGGCTCAGCATCCAGATGAACCTTATGTTTGCAGCAAATTAGGTGCATTGTATGTCGAAATTGGAAAACTACCTCAAGGAATAGAATTACTGCGTCGGGGACTATCTGCGAAAGATGCAGAAGATCAGGTTTTATATGAACTACATTATCATCTGGGAATTGCTTACACCAGAACTGATGATATTAATAAAGCAATTTCTCAATACAATTCAGCTATTAAATTACTCATAGATCCCATGCTCAAACTGGGAGCATATAATAATCTGGGTAACTTGCTCAAAGAAACTGGGAATTTAACCGGAGCCAAAGCGGCTTATGAAACAGCAGTAAAACTAGATCCCAATTTTGCTACCGGATATTTTAATTTAGGGACAACACTCAAAGCAATGGGTTCATTAGCAGAAGCAATTAAGGCTTATCGTCGAGCAATTTTGCTTCAACCCGACTACGCTCAAGCATATCAAAACTTGGGGGTTCTACTTCTCAAATCCGGTTACATAAAAGATAGTAAAGTTGCTTTTAACAATGCCATAACCCTTTATAAACAGCAAGACCCCGAGCAAGCAAAGGAATTATTTGAAGGTTTAAAAGATATGGGTGTAGCAATTGAAAATTAAATAGATCCGTCTACATATCCTCATCCATAATATTACTGTGATTGGATGTGCTCAAAGTAATATTTTAATATATGCTTTAATTGCGTAAATACTGTTTTTGTATTACACAATCAAGCTGCGTACCAGATCACCCAGCCGTTATGGCTGGGTTGAGGGCTGAAAACGTCCCATATTTATCTTGTAAAAAATTAACCTTCGGACATATTTGCCTCGACAACATTTGCTGCAAAACTTTGGTAAGCACTGCCAATCTGCTTTGCCATTGAGCCAGGGAAAACATGAAAATCCCCATTCTCTAAGGCTTTGATGATACCTTCGGCAACTAATGTGGGAGGTTCTGCAATAGATGTCAGTCCTGCGGCATCACCCATATCCGTAGCAATGGGGCCGGGATGAACGCTCAGCACAATCGTGCCTTGCTCGCTCAATAGCTCCCGCAAGGCCTGGGTGATGGAATAAGCTGCAGCTTTGGAAGCAGAGTAAGTGGCAAAGTTGGAGAATGTCTTCATTGAAACAACAGAGTTAAGTTGGGCAAATACTCCACCTCCGTTGGCTTTAAGCACTGGCGCGAACGCACTCGCCATGTGAATCAGACCATACACATTGATATTCATCTGGAATTCTAGGGATGCGATCGCATCACTTGCCAAAGGAGTACCACCTTTAAAGGCTCCCGCGTTGTTAACAACCACTTGCACATCAAAAGCAGTTTTAGCAGCAGCAGCAATAGATTGGGGGTCGCCTAAATCAATCTGAATTGGAACTACCTTTTCGCCGTATTTTTCAACTAGTGGGGAAACACTTTCTGGTTTACGAACTGCGGCATACACTTTCTTCGCTCCACCTTCGATAAAGGATTCAACCAGCACCTTGCCGATACCGCGATTTGCACCTGTAACCAAAATGATTTTGTTGCTGATGTCGTAGGCCATTTAAATTTCTCCTTATTTATTTGCGATGAAAAAACTTTGAACGATTGGTTTAAGTTAGATCAAAAAAATTAAACAACAAAAATTAGCTGTCCTCTAGAAGAGAGATTGTGGCTTCTACCGCCCCTTCTAAGGTAGTGTGGTCATCCATCACGCGACCGAGCAACGCTATGCCCTGAGTCGTACAGAGCAACAAACGAGCCAGATTTCTCGGATTTGTCGCAGAACTCAATTCTCCTGCTGCTTGGGCGCG
>JAAUYH010257940.1_pt1 | contig 12825 bp, 13 predicted proteins | sample 7278061 | NCBI WGS metagenome assembly JAAUYH01 (sample SAMN14350203, study PRJNA611818) | marine sediment metagenome | isolation source: surface marine sediment (0.6m) | place: French Polynesia: Moorea | collected 2018-08
GCCCAACTGATAGAGGTACTTGCGCTAACAGCTAAAATAGAAGCCAGCGTGTTAAAAAAAATATCTATGGGATCAAATACCCGGGATGGTATAAAAATCTGAATAAACTCATCAAAGAGTCCGATAACACTGGCAATGATTATGGAGAATAACGCGGGCTTCCAAACATATTTGCCATTGCCTGCACGTTCTTTCAGTGCCTCGTGGATGAAAATTGCTAGTACACTGTATTCGATCAGGTGACTGCGTTCTTCGGGCACGGCCATTCTTAATAATGCCAACAAATAGATAGCAATAACACCTAGCCATATGCCGATTTCCAAATAATCAATTTTGCGTTTCCAACCATGCCAGGCAACGGTGGCCGCAACAAGAAATATGGCAAGCCAGAATCCATTTGACAGCATTTCTCTATCTCGTAGATATCCGGCTAATGGTCTACCGATAAAGATAAGAGCATAGATTCCAATGACTACAATCAAGACTCCAATCCACAACTTTTTCTCCCTTTTTGAAGTGAAATCTATCATACAATTGACATATGTACCTGATCAAATCAGGTAGATTTATCCTTCATTGCTTCTTGTTCTTCATAGGAGGGGCCATACAATCCTGGTACTTTCTGACCGGCAGCCCTGAGATAGGCTACAATCTCACCTCTGTGATGATAGAGGTGATTCATCAAAAAACTTCGAATTACCTGAATCCTGGACATGGGCTCCATGAGTGGTATGCCCTGATTTTGCATATGCCACAGATCGTTCAATTTTTCTTCGGGATAATTTTCAAGGCATTTAACAGCCAGAGCAATATTCTCTTCAAGTTTTTGAGTTATGGAATCCATTGTTGAGATATCACCTTTGTCGTAGTGATATTCGGTCATCTCCAGGAAGTCGAGATTAAGTGTGGCATCCCACCAATGGTAGAGATGAGCAGTATGAGCAGCTAGTTCTGCGAGAGTCCAGTTAAACTCGTTCGGCTTGTAATCCAATACTTCATTCGGTATGGCGCTGAAAAGTTTGCGCGTATTATTGGCTTCGAATTTTAATTCCTGCAGAAGACTTTCGCGAATCATAATATTTAGCTTGATCATACAAGATAAAGATTTTCAAGATAGAGTACTGAAAATCCGTTCTTCATCAGAATCTCTGCACGTCGTCATAATCAGGTAAATTATCCTTAGGCTCCTTGCTTCTTGGCTCTGTGAAGAGACTCTAGGCAATTAAGACTGATATAAGCACAATACCCATAAAATGTGTACAGTAAAAATCTTTGTATCAGGCCGTAATACTTCAGTGGATACAGATCGGGTGCAAAGGCGGGTGTTAGATTGAGAAAAATACCGATAATTACAAGTATAAAGACAAGTAGTGATATCCATTTAAGTCGATTTCCTTGTCGTGATTTCCAAAGTAGAAAGAACATAAAAGGACTGAAATATCCAATTGTCAATGATAATCCAAATACGTTGTGCAGTGGGTGAGGAGAGGCGAATACACCGATGCCGAATTCTGCCAGGCCGAACGTAAGCATAAATATGCCTGGTACTATAGAAAGGGAATTTTTTTTAGAAAACATGATCAGTCCTGTTGAAAAAAGAATTAGCAGAATACTGATCGTGAAACTAAAAATTTGGAAGGTAGATTCTAAAGGAGAATTTTTTTGTCCAATTTCGCTTACCGTCTGCGAAACCAAGTTGTAGCCTTCTATAAGGTTTCCTAGTATTAAGGTCCCGGCAATAAATAGTATCCCTGCAATCCAGCCTGTGTGTAGTAATTTGGTCATAATCGATGGAGTTGTTTAAAAAGAAAGACGTTTGTCGACTTAATTTGTGACAACTCAAAAGATTCAGCTTAGTCTGCCGTAATAGTTAAGATCGATCAACACACCCGAAGTTGTTTTGTAGTCCTTTCTAATTCTACCCTCGAGTTCAAATCCGCATTTTTCAGCTACCCTCTGTGCGGAGACATTTTCGGGATGAGTACGCAGAAACAGTTTTTGAAATCCCATCTCTTCAAAACAGTGTTCACAGATCTTCTGGAGCGCTTTTGTTATGATGCCTTTGCCCGCATAAGGCTCGTCTATGTAAAAACCTATTTCAGCCTTTGGGATAGTCCAGTCAATATTTTTCAGATCTATGAATCCTATTATACTCTTATCGGAATCATCGATTATGAGGTAAGGGTAATAAGTGTTGGAAATGGTCATTCTAATCATTTCCTCCACGAAGTCCTGAGCTTCTTTATAGGTTTTGGTCCTTGCAACGGTACCCACAAAAAAATCAGCCAGGCGTTCCCGATTCCTTTGAACCAATTGAAAATAAGGATCCAGGTCTTCAAGGCTGAGTAATCTTAAAGAATAATGGTCAAATTTCATCCTTCAGGCTTATTAAATGAGCAGGAGAATGAAGTTACCAAAAATGTAGCTGTTCAAAAAATGTTTTACGCCGCCATTAAGAGTTCTGCCAGGCGGTCGAAAGTGGATCCCCATCCATTATAGAATCCCATAGCCTCCTGTTGTTTACAGTATTCTTCTGAAGGGTGGATAACATTAAACGTAAAATGTGTTTGTTCACCTTCAGCTTCCAGCAGTACTTCGAGCACTACACCCTCGGTCATCGGCCTGAAATCTGCGGATGTAATCAGCTTGGTGGGAGCCATTATTTCTGCGTATTCTCCTTCGGCTATGAATTCAGTACCATCAGGCATCTGCATTATATATTTCCATTGACCACCAACTCTGAAGTCATGTGCCACCACTTCGGTTTCCATACCTTTCGGACCCCACCAACGGGTGATGTGCTCTGCTTGTGTCCAGGCATCCCAAACAAGTTGTATTGGTGCATTGAAGGTTCGTTTAATGGTTAAGGTTCGATCTGCTAGACTCATAATTTTTCTTTTTTGTCGGATTGAAGTTGATTTAAATAATTTTCAAATGAATCGAGTTTATCCTCCCAAAGTTTCCTGTATTGATCGATCCATAAAAATGCAGGGATAAGATTCTTTGGTTGAATGTGACAATAGCGCGTTCTTCCCTGCTGGCTTATACGAATTAGACCGCATTCCTGTAGTATTTTAATATGTTTGGAAACAGCAGGCCTGCTGATCTCGAAGTGATCAGCTACTTCATTTACTGAAAGTGTTTCTTTAGCAAGGAGCTCGATGATATCCCTTCGTACCGGGTCGGCCATGGCCTGAAAAACATCTCTGCGCATACCAATTAGGTAACTGTTTGGTTACAAATATAAATGTAATCATTCGGTTACACAAGTAAAACAGTATAATTTTGCCAAAAATCAATCACGTATTGAGAGAACGATGGTATAATTGATGATTTTCGTTATCGAAACAGACGAATACTACTTTTTGAAGAATCCTGGGCTTGAAAGCTTTCACAGTTTCAATTGCAATTTGCGCAGCTTGTTCTTTAGGGTATCCAAATATTCCAGTGCTTATGTTTGGAAAGGCCAATGAAATTAAACCAAATTCTTCTGCGAGTTTCATGCTGTTCAGATAGCAGTTTTTTAAGAGCATAGCTTCATTAGATGAGCCACCCTGCCATACCGGACCAACTGTGTGGATCACTTTTTTGGCGTTGAGTTTACCAGCATTGGTGATAACCGCTTCGCCTGCTTCGCAGCCACCTTGTTTTTCACGAATGGCCTTACATTCTTTTAGAATATCCGGCCCTCCTGCTCTATGTATGGCACCGTCGACACCTCCACCGCCCAACAACGATGAGTTCGCAGCATTGACGATTGCATCCACCTCAAATTTTGTAATGTCTCCCTGAACTAACTCAATTTTCATAAAGCTCATAAAAAGGGTCTTGGTCCTTATCTTCTGTCCATAAATACTCCACTTCGTTGGCTACTTTTTTGGCAAATTGATAACCATGCCTGTCAGAAAGAAAGCCCAGTGTCATATCAATACCAGCACTTACACCGGAAGAGGTGTAGTATTTTCCATCTACTGTCCATCTGGCTTTGCGTTGCCAGTTCACATCAGGCCCTTGAGTAACGACCCAGTCCATGGCTCTTTTATTTGATGTGGCTACTTTGCTATCTATAAGTTGAGTTCTTGCGAGCAATGCACTACCGGTGCAAACACTTAGAACAAATTCGCATTTTTCTGAAATAGTTCGGATGCTTCGAATCAATTTCTCATTTTTTACTTCTTTTCTGGTTCCATAGCCTCCAGGTATGAGAAATATATCAGTGCCATCTGCCAATTCCTCCAGAGGAAGTGTAAGATGTGATACACCATGGCTATTGCCAATATAACCTCCAGTCAGAGAATAGAAACCGATAGAATATTCATCCTTCAGACGACCGAAAATTTCAACCGGGCCAAATACATCTAACGTTTCAAAATCTTCAAAAAGTAATACCGCGACGTGCATTGTTAGAGTAATTTTGAGGGATTACTTCAAGTACCATGAATTTAACATATCACCTATAGACCATCAATCCTGCCTGCCGGTCTCCAGCGGCCATAGCCTCTGGCCACGGCACGCAGGCAGGCGTCCACCCCGCCTGTCTCGCTTCGCTCAACATTCGGGCAGGCGTCCACCGTCTATCGTTCACCCTGCCTGCCGGCAGGCAGGCGTCCAAAACTCTATTTCCTCATCTCAAAGGTGAGTGTAGCCCAGTTTGATTCGTAGTCAAGATCAGCATCATCACTTTCAACAATATGAATTGTCCCGACAAACCATTGACCTGCTTTATCAATTTCAAATGCGAATTCACCATCTTCGTCGGTTATAGAAGCGTTTATCTGAGCTTCAGAAGCTCCAGTTCCAAAATGGACGACAGTATTAGCCAGAGGTTCTCCCTTTAGAATCAACTGGAATTCTATTAAATCACCTATTTTTAGCTCGTAGGGATTTTGCAAAGGCAGGAACTCTATCGGATATCCGAATTCTGTATTGTAGTCTTCAGTAGTATCATCACCAACCTGTAGCAGTGCTTTGACATGCTTGGAATATTTCTCCACCACAGATTTATCTGAAATGCCTTTATTTTTACGCTCATTAATGACCCGGTCCAAGCCCTCGTGCTCTAAATATTCTTTAAACTCTTCCGCTGTGAGTTCTATATTTCTGGGTAAAGTCGAAACACCGGCCGCATATGTACCGGCAGGACCGGTGGTAAACCTTAACCGCGTTTCCTGATCCTTATCGAAATAATCCGCTTCCACAGGTACAAATTCAAAATCAGGTCCCAGAATTTTTGCGTTAACTATGCGGTCTCGCGTAATTGTATTCTCACTTTCTTCGAAAGTGCCATTGTAGAGGTATAATTCAACGTTTTCTCCCGTTTTTAAAAAGTAAGAATCCGATTTGAGAAATAATTCATGGGAGGAAAAGAGTACTAAAATTCCGAATAATAATAGATATTTTTTCATCAGTTTATAGAAAAATTAAGTGTGGCCATATATCAGTTTACTACCTTAAATGTATTGAAATCACATTGAAGGTGCTAACTATTAAGTTGGTTTTTTTCGCCAGTTTTGAAGTGCTTTAACCTAAGAACGGATATCTGTAATCTTCAGGACTCACAAATGTTTCCTTAATTAACCTAACACTTACCCATCTCATCAGGTTCTGGGCAGATCCAGCTTTGTCATTGGTGCCAGAACCTCTTGCTCCACCGAAGGGTTGCTGACCTACAACAGCTCCGGTGGGTTTGTCATTGATATAGAAGTTTCCAGCACAGTTCTCAAGTACTTTGGTCGCTTCATCAATGGCATAACGATCACCAGCAAAAACAGCACCGGTCAATGCGTATTCGGAAGTTTCGTCTACCAGTTTCAACGCATCCGACCAATCCTCATCTTTATAGACGTAAATCGTCACTACTGGTCCGAAAAGTTCAGTCACCATTGTCACATATTGTGGATCAGAAGTCAGGATCACAGTGGGTTCTATAAAATAGCCTTTGTTTTTATCGTATCCACCTCCGGCGATTATTTCGGCATTTTTGTCTTTTTTAGCCCTGTCAATGTAACTGGTCAGATTATCAAAAGACTTTTCGTCAATGACCGCTGTTATAAAATTACCCATATCTTCAGGTGTACCGGGCGGATTCATAGATGCGAGATCGGACTTTAAAAAGTCCAGCGTTTTGTCAGCTTTGGACTCTGGTAAATATATCCTTGAAGCCGCACTACACTTCTGTCCCTGGAACTCGAAGGCTCCTCTTGTGATCGCTGTTGCCACTTGCTTTGGATTTGCGCTCGGGTGGGCGATAATGAAATCTTTACCACCGGTTTCCCCAACTATCCGGGGATAGGTCTTATAATTATCAATATTATCTCCGATTTGTTTCCACAAGCTATTGAACACTTCTGTAGAACCTGTGAAGTGAATACCTGAAAACTCAGGATGAGCTAGTATTTTTTCCGATATCATTGCAGAATTTCCTGCTACCATATTGATAACTCCAGGAGGTACTCCTGCTTCCTTAAATACCTCCATGATCACCTTGGCTGAAAACATTTGGGTCCTACTGGGTTTCCACAGTACAACATTGCCCATCATAGCTGCACTTGAAGGCAGGTTACCCGCAATGGCGGTAAAGTTGAAAGGAGTGATCGCATAGACAAAGCCTTCTAATGGCCGATATTCAACACGGTTCCATATTCCTTCGGCAGAATCAGGTTGTTCTGTATATATCTGGCTCATATACTCTACATTGAACCTCAGAAAGTCGATTAATTCACAGGCCGAATCTATCTCCGCCTGATGAATAGTCTTGCTTTGGCCAATCATTGTGGCCGCATTGATCTTAGCCCGGTAAGGACCAGCGAGCAGTTCTGCTGCTTTCAGAAAAATAGCAGCACGTTGCTCCCAGGTTAGTGCTGCCCATGCGGTTCTTGCATCTAAGGCTGCTTCAATAGCAGCATCTATTTGCTCCGGTTCTGCTAAATAGTAGTGGCCAATAATATGTTTGTGGTCATGTGGAGGCGAAATATGCTTGGTATCTCCAAGAGCTATTTCATGTTCTCCGATATATAGAGGTACTTCTGTTTTGCTTTTATAGTAAGCGCGATATTGTTGAATTACTTCTGCTCTTTCCGGACTGCCCGGTGCATAACTTTTAACCGGTTCGTTGACGGCCACAGGGACCTGAAAAAACCCTTTACCCATGGATGTGTTTCTTTAGTGTGAATATGGGCGCAAAGGTAGTGAAAAGGGGTGAAAATTTTGGTAGAAGTGGTGATTGATAAATGGTAATTAGCAATTGGTAATTGGTGATTCGTATAAGGTAATTGGTGATTGGGAATTAGTGATTGGTAATTAGTGGTTTATGGTTCCTATTTTTAATTAGATAATGCAAGGAGATTAGCGTACTAAGGACAATAAAAATGAGGTAATTTTGACAAGGAACAACCTCTATTAATTTTTCACAGATTTGAGATAGACTATGTATCCTTTTACTGATATGATAGCATCTGAGATTAAGTTTAGGCCAGTATTAATTTCTTCTTTTTCAACTCTGCTTTCGATCACACATGTCAGAATATCATCCTTTAATTCAAACAATGATCCCAGTGTAATACGACAAAATCGGATATTATCCCTAAAATAAAATCTTCCAAAACCTTCTGCAATATTCCTGGTGGTTGACCTCGAAGCCCTCTTTAAGTTTTGAATAAGATCTTCGTCTAAATGCCTGGCATTAGTAGTAATAAAATGATGTAGCCAAATGTGGAGTTGACGACATTTCTGCCAACAATCCAATTCTTCAAATGTTTTATAAGTACCCAACCGAACACTTTGCTGGATCAGCTTATCTTTTAGTGTATAATTCGTGTTAACCAACCAGGATTATTTGATTCAATCCCGAATCCCCAATTCCAAATACCCAATTCCCAATCCCCAATTTCCAATCCCCAATTTCTAATTAAGAATAACCCACATCCATGCAATGTACTTGCATCTAAGTATAAGACTTTATAAATTTTGAAAGGAATGTTAATCTAATTCAACGCAAAAGGCGCGCTGAATTTAAAGGCCGGAATATAGACCTTAAACTTCTCGGTGGTTGCAAAATTAACCATGTTATAGTGCCCTTTCATAGCCCCAATGGGCGATGCGAGAAGGCAACCGGAGCTATAAGTATGTGATTCACCGGGACGTATTACAGGTTTTTTCCCAATAACACCTTCACCATCCAGAACTTCGAAGTCGTTCAGGGCATCATAGATCTGCCAATGCCTTGAGGTGAGTTGAACAGAGTCCTTGCTTTGATTTTCTATGGTAATAGTATAGCCAAAAGCAAAGTGCATCTTGTAGTTCTTGAAGAAGGTACCTTCAAAACTTGTACTAACTGAAATTTTTATGCCCTTGGTTACCTGAGTAATCATCCTCTGAGTGATCCTTTTATTCATGTTCGCCAACTGTTATTGTCGGCGTAGCTAAGTTAAAAAAATAGCGGCAAGGAATTATTAGTTTAACAATAGTTTAAATCCCTCGCCGCCAATTTCCTTCATTCAAAGACCTGAGCTTAAAATTATACTTAGAATGAACTATCTTGGGGAACTACATCAGGCCTTAATTCCTAGCTAATATAGGGTTTGAGAGGAGATTGAAAAAAATAAGGGGGCAATAATCGTCGAAAGTGTGTTTTTTCCTGATGTAGTTTAAAAATAGGTAGTAATATCAGTTGGTGATATTCTCCGAATTACCGTTACCAATACCGATAATACTGTCGTAAATATCACCGAAATTTCTGTAGTACACCAGTACAAGGTATTGGTTCTCGGTAAAGTGAAAATTGCCGCATACGGTATTATACTCAACAGAGCCACTCTCACGTTTGATCACATACTTGTAGTTATAAAAGCCTTGCTTTAAACGAATCACCGCCTCCAGATTTCCATTCTCTTCATTGTAATTCATTCGATTGAGGTCTTCAAGTGCATAGTTGTTGTACTTTCCGAAGACATAGACTTCATCCAGACCTATTATTTCGGTATAAGGCAAACTAAAATGCACATCTGTATATTCCGATTCCCGTGAATCGTCTTCTCCTTGAAGAGTCAAGAGTTCGAAGTAACCATTAATATCAGGGTAGTAATTGTATTTTTCTTCACTTCTGTAGGTATCGGTAAACAGATAATGATTGTAAACATCCCGGTATTCTATGCGGTTAATTCGAGAGCTAGGCCGCCTTAGATCACTGGTGTCAAAATTCTGGTATTCATTTCCGCCTTGAAATGAAGTCTTGTCGTTGTAACGATATTCCAGCAAACTGCCTCTTGTGAATTGAGGTGGAATATTGTAGATGGCAGTGGGCCAATGATAGTTTTGTAGAACGGCTATCTTCACTTCTTTTTTAGGATTGACTACAGGAAAACTACTTGTGTTGACACTTATTTGTACTAATTGCTCTGCATTGAAAACGTCGAAATCACGAGAGCGTTTTAATTCTATACCCACATTTACCAGGTCTTGAAATATGACAAACCTTCGGGAGAACTGCAATTCATTGTAATTGTTGAAAATCTGCAGTACATAATTCCCACTTAACTTCGGACGCACATTACTATTTGGAATCCTGAGCCGGTAGTGAGAATAGGGCTGAAGAGTGCTATAACTGTTCTCATAGTCTATTATACGCTGGTTGTCTACCCCATCGAGATATTGCGATTTTAAGAGATCTGAAGGGGTCCAGTCGTAGTCGCAATGAACAATTTTATAGTAGTAATCCTGTTCAGATGCACTTAGATCATCAAATCGCAAAATTATAGGATCACCGAGTTTAACGATTGGGACTTGATCGGCGGTAACACCCTTGAAAATTATCGACTTGATATTGTCTGGAGGATTGACCTCTTCCACTACCTGACCAGCCAGTGGAAGGGTGATAAGAAACAACCAAAAATGTTTAATCTTAAACGCCATTTTTGCTCGATTTATCAGGCAAAGGTAAACAAAAATCAACCCTAGAAAATTACTATGGTTGTATCGCCAAATTTTATAGGCATTTATTATGATAACTTTCTATTAAGTACTATTTTAGTCCGGTATTTTTTTAACCTAATGGTTACCCTCATATGTCTGAAAATATCCGTATCAAGAAAGGATTAAATATTAATCTAGTCGGTGCCGCAGAACATACAACATCCAAAGCTGTTTCCAGCAACGTTTATGCCATAAATCTTCTCGACTTCTACGGAATGATCCCTAAAATGCTTGTCAAGGTAGGGGCAGAGGTAAAATCTGGTGAACCGTTATTTTACAACAAGGATAAACAAGAGATGCTTTTTGTATCTCCGATTAGCGGTGAAGTTATTGAAATTGTTCGTGGAGCAAGACGGAAAATTCTCACTATAAAGATCCTGGCCGATAAAGAACAACAACAGATCAGTCATACTCCTCCCAGGCTTGAAGAAGCTACTAATGAAGAGATCAGGAAATTCTTGCTTAAAACAGGATGCTGGCCATTTATCAAACAGCGGCCTTATGATCTGATTGCCAATCCTGAGACTACTCCGAAAGCCATTTTTATCTCAGCATATGTGACGGCACCATTAGCGGCCGATATGGATTACGTGCTCCAGGGAAAGGAAAAAGAACTACAGGCAGCCATAATAGCTTTAGGAAAAATGACGCCGGGCCTGGTACATGTATCCGTTGGCAAGGATGGAAATTCTCCATTTAACAAAATTGAGGATATCGCACTTCATAAAGTTTCCGGACCTCACCCTGCTGGTCTTGTAGGTACCCAGATCAATAAGGTAGACCCTATTAATAAGGGAGAACTTGTGTGGACAATATCACCTCAGGACTTGGTGATTATCGGCGAGTGTTTGCTTACCGGCAAGTTCAATTCTGAACGCACGGTGGCATTGGTGGGATCATCAGTTAAAACACCTAAATATTACACTACAAAAATCGGCGCAGAGCTTTCCACTTTTCTCTATGCAAGTGGTGTAAATCAAGATAATTTCAGGGTTATTAATGGAGACGTACTCACAGGTTTCAAATGCAAGCCCGATGGGCATCTAGGATTTTATAATTCCACAGTTACTGCGATTCCTGAAGGAGACGATTATGAATTATTTGGCTGGTCAAAGCCCGTTTTTAACAAGATCTCTAAAACGCGGGCACTCACATTTTCCTGGATGCAACCGAGGAAAAAGTACGACCTAGACACCAATACAAATGGGGAACACAGGGCATTTGTGGTTACCGGACAATACGAAGAAGTTTTCCCGTTGGATATTTATCCGATGCAATTGCTTAAAGCCTGTATGGTAAATGACCTGGACGAGATGGAACAACTAGGGCTATACGAGGTTATTCCGGAAGATTTTTCACTAACCGAGTTTATCTGTATATCAAAACAACCTCACCAGCAGATCATCAGAGATGGTTTGGATTTACTTCATAAAGAAATAGGTTAAGCATGAGAGATAAGAGACTTACTTTCAAGAAAAGAATGCATATTCTAAAGCATCGCTATAGGGGTAAAAAAATGGCTCCGGCTTTTAACGCATTTCACACCTTCTTGTTTACGCCTAACGAAACTACCCACTCCGGAGGGCATATTCGTGCAGCTGATGACTTAAAGCGTACAATGAATACCGTGATCATGGCATTGGTACCCATATTGATATTTTCTTTTTTCAATACGGGCTATCAGCACTTTGCGGCCATTGATGTTGCAGCTGGCACACCCAGAACCCTGGATTTATGGACTAACTTTTTTACCTGGGAAAACTTCTGGCTAGGATTTAAGCTGGTGCTTCCTTTGGTTATAGTATCCTATGGTGTTGGACTGCTTATCGAGTTCATATTTGCAGTTATAAAAGGACATGAAGTAGAAGAGGGTTATTTGGTAACAGGAATGTTAGTGCCCTTGATAGTTCCAGTTGATACACCACTTTGGATGCTTGCCGTAGCAGTAGTATTTGGTGTGGTAATCGGGAAGGAAGTTTTTGGTGGTACCGGGATGAATATACTGAACCCGGCATTGACCATTCGTGCTTTCCTCTTCTTTGCATATCCAACCTGGATGAGTGGTGATAAAGTTTGGGTACATGGTGCAGTTGAACGAGCAGGAACTGCTGATGCCATATCCGGGGAAACGATTTTAGGTTATCTGGCACAAAACAACACGAGTGAATTTGCCTATTCGACTGCGGACATGTTTTTTGGTTTTATACCGGGTTCGGTAGGGGAAACTTCGGCCTTACTCTGTCTTCTCGGCGGAATTTTTCTGATCTATAGTAAGATTGCAAGTTGGCGAATAATGGTAAGTGCGGTAATAGGTGCCCTGGTAATGGGCCTTATATTCAATGGAGTGGTCGATGTAGGTATCATTAAAGAAACCAGTACTTTTTATGGTCTTATGAGTTTTGATTTCTGGAAACACCTTATCGTAGGTGGACTTGCATTTGGTATCGTATATATGGCTACAGACCCGGTCACAGGTTCACAGACCAACAGGGGTAAATGGATTTACGGCTTCCTTATAGGATTTTTATCGGTAATGATTCGCGTATTCAACCCGGCATATCCCGAGGGTGTTTTCCTGGCAATTCTCTTAATGAACGTTTTTGCCCCAACCATAGATCACTATGTTGTTCGCGCCAACGTCAGACGAAGAATGAAGCGTTTGAAAAATGCCACTGTTCTGGCAGGCCCAGGTGAAGGTAAAGAAGAAGAATTAAAAGTAGAAACAGTATAGAAATGGCGCTAGATACGGAAAAGAATGTTTATACGGTATTTTTTGCAGCACTAATGGTTGTTGTAGTTGGCTCTGTTTTGGCATTTGTGGCTTCTGGTCTAAGTAATAGGATTGCCGAGAATGTA
>JAAUYH010118041.1_pt1 | contig 12824 bp, 11 predicted proteins | sample 7278061 | NCBI WGS metagenome assembly JAAUYH01 (sample SAMN14350203, study PRJNA611818) | marine sediment metagenome | isolation source: surface marine sediment (0.6m) | place: French Polynesia: Moorea | collected 2018-08
CACCATCAAGGATGAAAATAACTCTTCCCTATCCCCCAACCCCTAACACCTAACCCCTATTTTCAAGTCAGGTGTAAACTAAGTTATAGTAAGCTTGATATTCCTCTGAAAGTAAAGGTTGCCACCAATTTTGATGGCTTAAATACCATTCAATGGTGCGACGGAGTCCCCCTTCTACAGTTTCTACTGGAGTCCAACCCAGTTCCGTTTTAATTTTGTTGGCATCTATGGCATAACGACGGTCATGACCTGGTCTATCCTTAACAAAGGTAATTAGTTTTTGTGCAGGACGTACGGGTAAATCCGGAGCTAGTTCATTCATGAGTTCGCAAATTTTGTGAACGAGGTCGATATTTTTGACTTCGTTATTGCCACCAATGTTATAAGTTTCACCCGCTTTACCTCGGTGAATAACTACATCTAAAGCACGACAATGATCACCCACATATAACCAATCTCGAATATTTTGTCCATCTCCATACACTGGTAGGGGTTTACCTAGCAAAATATTGATACACATTAAAGGGATCAATTTTTCCGGGAAATGGTAAGGGCCATAGTTATTAGAACAGTTAGTGACTATGGTAGGCAAACCGTAAGTATGATAATAGGCACGGGCTAAATGATCGCTACCAGCTTTAGAAGCGGAATAGGGGCTATTAGGAGCATAGGGTGTAGTTTCAGTAAATGGGTGGTCTTCTGCTTCAAGAGTGCCATAAACCTCATCTGTGGAAACATGGAGAAAGCGATCGCTCTCTAATTTACCCCTTTTTTCCCAATGATTACGAAAGCTTTCCAACAGGGTGAAAGTACCTACAACATTAGTGCGAACAAATGCATCCGGGCCTAAAATTGAGCGATCGACATGGGATTCCGCAGCCAAGTGAGCCACTGTATCGATCGCTTCTGATTCTAGCAAGGAATCTATCAAGGGGCGATCGCAAATATCTCCATGAACAAAGCGAAAATTTTCTCGTTTTGTCAAAGAAGACAGGTTGTGTCGATTGCCAGCATAGGTGAGAGCATCTAGAACAATGACGCGATCATCAGGATATTTCTCACACCAGTGATGAACAAAATTGGAGCCAATAAATCCGGCACCACCTGTAACTAATAACCGGCGTGGTTTGGTTGATAAACAAAGATTTTGTTGAGAAAAGTTCATTATTTTGCTCAGTAGTAATAACAGTTTGCCAAAATGGATTCATTGGGTAGAACGATGGAGATTATTCATTGCTGAAACTGCAATACAAGCAATACCCCCTATTTCTAAAATCCAGGTATATTCAAGCTTATACACTTGCCAATGCAGCAGCCAGTAAATAGCATGAGATACTGCCGGAGCTCGAAGTAAAATATAACTGTTCAACAATACAAAACCAAGTAGTACTAGCCAATACTTTTGCCATAAACTTCGTATTGCTCTTCCTAAAAACATCAATATCGCTAAAACACCAATAAATAAAATTGTAGCTACTCCAATATATATAGTTATGCGGTGTTGATACCAGCCGTGAGTTCTGATTAATTCCTTACCAGTTATTCTCAACCAAGACTGAACATCTAATTGCTTATTGATACCTAACAGCAATAAAATAATCGCCAAATTCCACCATAACCAGAGAAATTGAGCAGATTGACGCAGGACTGGTAAACGATTAACACGCAATGCACAGGAAACACATAAAAAAGAAGCAATCAAATATGCTAAAACAGTTAACCAGCCAATCAAGGTGGGATCGCCAATTCCTGGCTGCCAATATTCTGCTTGTATAGTGGCTAATATATGCATTTTCTTCCCAGCTCCTTGGATTTTATCCTTTATCGCTAACCACAATTAGCAATGGTGCGATTAAGTTTTTGTTCTGGCGATGGCTTCCTGATAAATATCAATAATTTTTGTCACTTTTACTTCCCAGTCAAAATTTTCGAGTACGCGCTGACGACCAGCCTTACCCATTGCTTGACGAAGCTCAGGGGATTTTGCCATTTTCAGCATTGCCCCTGTAAGATCGTTAATGAATGAATCCCGAGAAATGGGATTGACAAGAATACCACAGGATTCATCTAAATAATCAGCAGGTCCACCCCAGTTAGTAGCAATTACAGGTATACCCATAGCCATAGCTTCAAGTATGACAGCACCTCCACATTCAAATAGGCTGGGAAGTACCAGTACATCAGCTGACTCCAACCTTTGGGCACACTCGGCTTGAGAAAGCCAACCAGCAAAGGAAACTATGTCTCTCTTTTGACGATTTGATTCCGTATTTTCTACATTCTGGGGTTTAGTTAAATCTAACTCTTTTGCCAGGTTTTGTAGGTTTGCCAATTCGGAACCAGTACCGATTATTTCTAATTCTATTGGTATCTGTTTGACTACATTTTTGCTAGCTATTAACAGTAGATCTACTGCTTTCCAATCAACTAACCTACCAATAAACACAAACTTAGTTGCTTGCTGGGGATTTTGTTTTCTAGTATCCTCTAACCCCACACTTTGAATTTGGGGATTTTGCTTCCATAAGGACAGGTCTACACCATTTTCTACCAATTTATCTACCTGACCACGAATAAATTTTGGCAGTGCATCTCTTGTACGTTGATTAGCCACTAACAAGGTGGTTGCCCTCAGTTTGCCAGGAATTAACACATTGAAAAAGTTACTCCACAAACGAGCAATTTTCAAAGTTTGATTAGCTAATTGGCTTTGCATATATTGGAAGCCAGGAGGGTACTCCATTCCCCCATTCATAGGCCCAATGACCACTGGTACACCCATACCAAAAATCATTGATGGCTCTTTAGGAGAAACAGGTATGGGTTGGTGAATAATGTCAATCTTTTGCTCCCGTATCGCTTGTTTGATGATGGGACGTTGATATAGGATCTGAGCCATGAGCCGCACAAACAACTTAACAGTAAAATTGGCAACCCTGCTGGGGAGAAATCTCTCAAATCCACCTACAACCCGCAGCCAATAAGGATCGGGTACCAAGTAAATGCGATCAAAATCATCCTGGAAAAAGGACTTGAGTTCATCACGAGTCCAATCATGAACCACAAGCCAGGTTTCCACACCGCGCTGACGCAGGAAATGAAAGTAGTGCCATGGTAAAGCTGCTTCACCGCCAAACTTTAAAGATGCATGTTCCGCAACAATAAGAACATGTGGATTATCTATAGACATCCTAGTGCCTTTATATACTAATAAACATAAAAAAATTATGTGCTAGGTTTCAGGCTGACATCAAGAGCCAGGAAATTTACACGTCTGGTTTAAAGTAGGAAAATTAATGCACTGCTTAATTGCAATTTCAGCATTTTTACATCCTGGTATGTGCCCTGGGACGGGATGTAAATGACTGATAAACCAATCGCCAACGGTCATATTAAAATTTTTAAATCCCCACCACCTAATGTTTTGCTTGATTTCTGGTTCAACAAGAACTGGATAGAGCAAATAAGATGGAACAGAATCTTCAATTACACAAGCTTTCTTATAGCCGTTTTCTTGACACCACAGTTCCCACTTCTTAGCACTTTGTCGCCTACATCCAATGTAATAGTCAATTTTTTTGAGTTGATTGAGGCCTAAGGCGGCAATAGGTGCTGGCATTTTCCGACCATAGTCAGCCGGACGGATTCCTTGTTCTTCCTGTCTGCTAGTGCTGAAAATGGCATGTTTGCCATGCAACATATAGTATACATCCCCTAGCCACCAAGACTGGGGATGTTTAAATTGGTAAAATTCTAGAAGTACGTTATGTAAGAGTTCCTGAATTGAGACTTCATCTGGATAGAAAGCTTGATCGCAATATTCTCTAATTCTTTCTGCTATTTGTTCGTCATTGGTAACAGCAATACCACCTTGAATAGTGTTGAACATTTTAGTCCTTTCACTACTGTAAATGGCAACATCGCCTAGGTTACCTATCTTACGTCCTTTATACTCAGTTCCTGTTGCATGGGCACAGTCCTCAATTACTTTTAAACCATGACGTTTTGCCAAATCGAGAATGGCTTCGTAATCGCGGCAAACTAACCCATACAGATGATGTAACAGAATGGCACGAGTCTTAGAAGTGATTTTGCTCTCTACTTGAGCAACGTCCAGTCCATAGGTGTCCAGTTCTATATCGCAATAGACCACCTTGACTCCAGCCCATTTAAAGGCGTTAGGAACCACGATGCAGGTATAACCAGGCAATATTACCTCATCTCCTGGCTGTAAATCCAGGGCATAAATACAGGCACTGAGACCTACCCGTGCTGCCATAAAAGCAAAGGCATATTTAGAATCATTCCATCGGGCAAATTCAGCTTCATACTGAGAAACCACTTGTGTATCTTCCCAAGACGAACCCTTGGATAACCATTCATTTGCTAAATCCACATCATCCCAATCCAAAGTCATAGACTTAAAATTGGACATTCTTAGTGGTCTGCCAAACATCAAGTTTAAAGCATTACGTGTCTGGTTTTTACCTATATGTTGTAAATCGTGTTTATTAATCTTTATCATTGTGAAATTTATAAATGTTAAATAAATAAAAATTAGATTTTTAGCAATTAGCCAACAGTAAGACCCATAACCTTAAGATATTTGTTAGTAGTATCTTTTGAGGTAAATTGCTCAATCCAAGCTGATTCGACTGATTTAGAATGACCAGATAATACGTTCAAAATAGCTTCTGCCATTGCCTTATAGTCACCAACTGGTACAAGATCGCCGTACTTGCCATTGTCTAAAATTTCAGCTGGACCTGTGGGACAATTGGTAGAAACCACTGGGATTCCCAAAGCCATAGTTTCAATCACAAAAGTTGGCAGAGCTTCCCAAGCTGAAGATAATGCTAACATTGCTGATTTGGTGATGTAAGCATAGGGATTTTTGACAAAACCAAGGAAGGCTACATCCTTTTCTAAGCCTAATTCATGCACTAAAGCTTCAATCTCAGACTGCTTGGTTCCTTGACCAAAAATTACTAATCGAGCCGGTTTCACCTGTCGAACTTGAGCAAAAGCCCTAATCATAGTCGGGTAGTCCTTTTGTGTTTCTAATCTTCCCACTGCCAAAATCACGGGAGGCTCTCCCGGAGCAAACCAAGGGTGATCTACAGGCTCTTGGGCTTTCTCCCAAATTTCCGGTCTAACTACTGGGTTATAAATTACCTGGACACGCTCCAAAGGCTTACCAATTAGGGCAGCTATATCCTTGGCTAATGCCTGAGAAGGTACTACAATTGCATCAGCCCAAGGGTATAAAATCTTTGCAGTCATGGGAACCCAACGCTGCAACCCTCCAGGGGAATGTTTGCTAATTAGGGAAATATTGTTTTGTTCAGAAACAATTACCCGTGTTGGTGCCCCAGAAAGATATTTTGCTAAAATTGATATTTCGTTTGAAAAGTGGCTATTTGCAATTATGGATGAGGGTTTCTCCCGTCGCAGATAAGCCATTAATTTGCTAAGTCTGACGATTGGATTCTTGCCAGCTTTAAGATCTACAATGCGTAATTTTGGCGACCATTCCCACAAGTTAACCCGTCCAGGAGAATCAACTACCAAATCTACTTTAACCCCGCATTCAATTAAACTCTGGCTTAAGTTGACTATAATCCGATCAACACCACTGTTGTAAATAGAATGGATATAAATGGCAATATGAGATGATTCTTGAGGCATAGTTATCTATTCGATGCGTAAAAATCTTTGATTGATGCGATCACTCTTTCTTGGTCAGTTTCAGTCAAGTCATTATAAAAGGGTAGGCGCAACAAGCGATCGCTTACACTCTCTGTTATGGGACAATCCCCTTCAGTGCAACCAAATTTACGTCCCATTTGTGACAAGTGTAAGGGCAAATAGTGAAATACACTACTAATACCCTGCTTCCGTAAGTGAGCGATTAAACCCTGACGCTGCTCCAGTGAAGGTAAGAGCAGATAAAACATATGGTAAGCCTGATCACAATATTCTGGCACAATTGGCAGCTGGATACCTTGCTCCTGGGACCAATCATAGAGATTTGCGTAATAATACTCCCATATCTGCTGTCGCTTGGTCTGAATTTTGTCTCGTGCCTCTAGTTGGGCATACAAGAAAGCTGCAAGTATCCCTGAAGGAAGATAGCTAGAACCAAGGTTTACCCAAGTATATTTATCTACTTGACCGCGATAAAAACGGCTACGATTGGTTCCTTTTTCACGAATAATCTCTGCCAGTTCTATATACTGGGGGTCTTTGATAAGTAAGGCACCTCCTTCTCCACAGGTAAAATTCTTTGTTTCGTGAAAACTTTGGGTTGCCATGCAGCCAAAAGTACCGAGATATTTACCTTTATACTTAGCAAACAATCCGTGGGCATTGTCTTCTACAACGGGTATGCCATAACGCCCAGCAATTTCCATAATTGTGTCCATTTCACACCCGACACCAGCATAGTGTACAGGTACAATTGCCTTGGTTTTAGGGGTGATTAGTTTTTCCAGCTTTGACTCATCTAAGTTCAAAGTATCTGGACGGATATCGATAAAAACCGGGTGAGCACCGCGTAGAACAAAAGCATTGATGGTAGAGACAAAGGTAAAGGAGGGAACAATGACTTCATCTCCTGGCTTGATATCCAATAACAGTGCTGCCATTTCCAGAGCATGGGTACAGGAAGTAGTCAGCAGTACTTTGGGAACTCCTAGGATCTCTTCTAATAGAGCATGGCATTTCTTGGTAATTGCACCATCTCCAGAAAGATCCATATTTTCGATGGTATTTTGGATATACTCAAATTCTGTCCCGATGGTAACAGGACGGTTAAAAGGTATTTGTAACACTGTTGATCTATATATTTTGGTTGATAATTCTCAAGGATTAATTGATTGATGTCAGACGGGCATGACAAGTCATAGACACGTTAAAAAGTAGAGTTTTTGAACGAGTATATTCCCAGTTATCAATAGAAAATCCTTCATCTTGAAGTAATCTGCTAAGAGTTTTTTTAGACCAAAATTTGATATGTCCGCCATCCCATAATGGTAGGTGGTGAGATTCCCACATATTGGCAGCTGAAATCATTAAATTCCGTAGATAAGAACCATAATCTGGAGTTGTGATTAAAAATACTCCATTTGGGTTCAGATGCCCTTTAGCAAATTTGACTAATTTTCTGGGGAAGTATAAGTGTTCTATAACTTCAGTGCTGACAATGAGGTCAAATTTACCTAAATCGCTATCAATGGGATCTTCATAGCAAGAACGTACATAAAATTTTCCTTCTGGAACTAGCTTTTTGGCAAGTTCTAGTCCTTCTGCTGCGGGTTCAATCCCTATACACTCAACTCCAGCATCAGAGAGGAGTCGACACAAGTATCCATTACCACATCCAATATCAAGAATTCGCTGTGGTTTATAGTGGAGTACACTTTTTGCAGCATTCTGAAGAATTCGCTTCCCAGATTCTTGAAGGTCGCCACCGTTAGTTTTCCAATTGTAAGTAATTTGTGCTGTCATTTTGAATTGCTAATAAAAATACGTCGATGTTTAATTTGTGAAAATGAGATTTTTGGAAAATAAAAAATCTCTCAAAAAATAAGTTTTACAACAGCTTAGAGCCAATCAAACTAGTTCAATTTGCGAATCATCCCTAATCATAAAACGCAAAGCTTTAGGAGGTTGGGGTGCAACCTTGAACTGTGCTCATTGTCCGATAAAGCTATCCATAATCTGCTGTTGAATACCGATAACTTAGGCGCTTTGCAAAATCACGCTATGTTATGTTCTATGTCTGCGTCAATTAATGTTACTCCATCAGCAATACAGTAATAATTCCTAATCAAATTTTGTCATTTATCTAAATGTTTATTGATTAAATCTATGACTTCTTGTGCAATCAGTTTATTCGCATTCTTCGTAAAATGTCCATCTCCTACAAAGTTTCTTCTATCGGTTGCAGGTGCAATATTGTGGGTACTTACAAATGGAATTGATTTATCTGTTAATTCCGTTTTCAGCACCTTGAATAAATGATCTTCATATCCTATATCATTGAGAAGTAATACTATTGGTAATTTACCGTCTTTCTTAGCAGTATTTGCGAAATCATTAATCATTAATCTTAAGGTCGCAATCCCCTCCCATTTTTCATTAAAGCCTTTCTTTGTATGTATTTTATTAGTTATATCCTGTTGATGCTTTTGTGCAAAAGACCTGCGAATCATACGCAGTAAACTAGAAGAATCAAGCAAGTTTTCCTCAAATATAAATGAGTTAAAAAAAGTATCTTCTTCTTGCATCTGGGTAACAAATTCCTGCCATTCCTGCTTGTCTCTCATGGCTATACGGAGTTCCTGAAAGGACTTTATTTTGGGCCAGATTGCTTGGAGTTTTCCATCTTTAGCCACGTATTTAGGAAAAGTGAAAGGAGCAGGAACTTCAGCACCCCAAGTCATTCCACTGATGGCACTCATGCCTTTGACACTGGATGCTAATATACCCAGAATTACCACATCAGCTTCGTGCCGACCACGATCTAAGTTATATGCAGCAAAAGAGTGGTTTGGTGGGGCTGCTGGTCCAGCAATAAGTCTCAATGTAATGCCAGAATCGATAGTTTTCATTGCATGACTAACATCATTAGAGAAGGACATTCCGTAAGTTGCAACCAGCAAATTTTCACCCAGCTCAGGACTAGTAGGTTTTTCTTTCCAATTTTGAGGATTTAACCAGCCAGCCCGTGCTAAAAGTCCACTGGTCTCATCTGTAGGACCAACTTGTCGTGAAATTTTACCTTCAATGGATCGCCCATAGTCAAAATAAAGATTTAGTTTTCCGGGAATATTTTTACGAGAATTAGATGGATAAGGGAACATAAAATTTATGCTAATATCTAAGCAAATCAAAAAGTAAATAAACCATAATCCAGTTTTTATCGCGCTATAGATTGATTTATTGAAATTCCAAATTGGATTGAAACTTTGCTTAAAATTGAAAGTATATAAATTGTGACGCTGCATTGCTCATCCCCATTAAAATTATAATAGTTATAACTGCATAAAAGGCTCCACGTATAATCTCTGGATAACGAAGATAAAAATGTTTGTTATTAGTATTATATTCAATCAACTCATAGATAAACAGTATGGGAATACCTAATAATCCAGCTAAGGTTGGTTTGGGTATACTAAGAGCAAAGTTGCCAAAATCTCCAAATAGAATTTTTGTAAATATCATGACTTGATCCAGGGAGTTAGCTCTGAACAGCAACCACCCATATAAAGTCAGGATAAAGAAAAAAATAGTAGCCATTAATGGAGCTACTTTCATCAATGTATTGACAGCATAACGTACTTGATCAGCAAATAAATGAAGAAATTGTTTTGTTTTATTCAAGTAAATATGAGTTTTTTTGTTTATACTAAAAGCTGGTTTTATTGGCTTTGATTGTGAATAATTTATAGACTTGTAACTAAAACCACGGTAAATACATAGTAATGAGCCTTGATAAAATCCCCAAAGAACAAAGTTCCATCCTGCTCCATGCCAAAGTCCACCCAAAACCATTGTTGCCATTAGGTTGCCATAGGTTCTATATTCGCCTTTGCGGTTACCTCCCAAAGGGATATATAAATAGTCCCGCAACCATGTTGAAAGACTGATGTGCCAGCGCCGCCAGAACTCACTAGGACTTTTGGAAAAGTATGGCAGATTAAAGTTGGTCATCAATTCTACACCAAGCAATTTTGCCGTCCCTCTAGCAATGTCAGAGTAGCCAGAAAAATCGCAGTAAATTTGGATAGTGAAGAGGAAAGTTGCTACGACTACATCTAACCAAGAAACCACTCCAGTAGTTTCGTAGATAGCATTTACTGAACCCGCTATGCTATCAGCGATCGCCACTTTCTTAAATAAGCCAAATAAAATTAGAAATGCACCTCTCGTCGATTGATCGAAACTTAGGATGCGAGGATTTAACAAGCGAGGAAGCAATTCTGATGCTCTCTCAATGGGACCAGCAACCAATTGGGGAAAGAATGAAACAAATAATGCAAAATCGAAAAAGCGGTTCGTTGCCTTCATCTGACCTCGATAGATATCGATGCTATAACTCATCGTCTGAAAGGTATAGAAGGAAATTCCCACCGGCAAAATCATGTTTAATCGGAAGAACTCAGCTTGTACTTCCAAGGAACGAATTACTGTCTCTGCACTGTCGATAAAGAAATTAAAGTACTTAAATAGCCCGAGAATACCTAAATTAGTGGCTATACTAATGAACAGAAATATTTGCCGTCGTTGCTTTTCTTTGATAGAAGCAAGTCTTGGATATAATAAGTTAGCGATCGCAACTACCCCTAGGGTTCCCAGTAGTACTAGCCAACCGGATAGAGAAGTCGGCAATAGTTTAGCCCACTCCACAAATATCCCTTGTTTCTGACCAACTTCAACTGCATTCCACTGCACCGTCACAAAGAAAAATGCTGCGAGTACGGTATATACAGAAGGAAGCCAACGCTCGCGAAATGTCAATTGACCTCTGTCAATCATCAAACCGCAGCAAAAATCAAGGGCAGTTGAAAAAACAATCAGAAACAGAAACCTCTGGTCCCACCAACCATAGAATACGTAGCTGGCAATAAGCAGCATCCAATTTTGTCCCCGGAAAGGAAGGATGCGGTAAAGACAATAAGTAGCTGCTAGAAAAAAGAAGAATTCAACTGAGTTAAATATCATTGGTTCTTTTCAGTTTTGATGCTACTTCTGTATAAAAAATTTTCTAAAAAGTTTACTATCATAGGATTGTTTACGTCCTGTTAATTGCTTCCCAAAAATACTGAAGCCATAGTAGTGGGAACTATAGTACGAATTAATGCTGTTAGTTTAATTTCAGTTTTGCCAACTGCCCTATATGCATTGATAATTAAGTCTGACTAAATTTGAGCTTTAGTATTACTTGTCAACTAGTTTGAGTATTCTTGGATTTCATAATTTTGGCAGGTATGCCAACCGCAGTTCCTCCAACTGGGACATTACACAGCACTACAGCATTGGCACCAATATTGGCGCGATCGCCAACGGAAATATCACCAAAAATTTTCGCCCCAGCACCAACATTGACACAATTGCCTAATTTTGGTGCATCTAATGGACGTTCAAGATAACGATTACCCAAGGTTACACCTTGACGAATAATACAATCATCACCAATGGTACAATTCCCATGAATCACAATCGCTCCTTGATGTTCAATAACTACTCGGCGACCAAGTTCAACAGTATAAGGTAATTCAATCCCGTAGGTATTACGGATTTTACGATATAAAGCCCGGTATAAAATACTAAATGGAGCTCGTAGAATTTTGGGTTCAATCTTCATCCTCCATACACCAAAACGGTGAACGGCAACTGCTCTAAATCCTGGCTTTGTCCAATCACATCCATGAGCAATCCAGTCTTCTTTTATTTGTTGCCAAAGTCCAGTTTTATTACTTATTGCTACCGTAGAGTTTGATACTAATTCTGGTTGTGTAACCATAATCTCTTGTTACTGATAAGCAGTGAATTATCCAAAATAATGGAGTAGGGTTTCAATCTATCTACATCTATTACAGGGATTGAACAAATCCTTTGACTATTACGCTATTACGGAGGAAATCAGTCAGAAATTGTGGGGGATCCACAGACTGTTGTCCCATAATTAACCAGCGCAATTTAGTCAAAGCAAAAGTAAAGGCAAAAGCAACATCAGCCATGAATCCATATAGCCAACCATGATTCTTGACAAAGTAACGTCGTCGAGAATTAAACCAGTACTGCGGACGACGTTTGGGTGGAGCTTTAGGGTCGGTAACTCCAGAACTTTGACCAACTAAATGTACAACTCGGCTTTCTGGGACATAATAGCAAGCCCAACCAGTTCTATTCGCTTGTAGGCAGAAATCAGCCTCTTCGTAGTACATGAAGTACCCTTCATCCATTAAACCGACGCTGTCAAAAACTTGACGGCGTACAATCATACTGGCTCCAGCAACCCAATCAACTTGGGTAATTTCCTGGGGAAGAGTTGGGGGCACAACAGCCCAACGTTCTTTGAATTTTTTGCCAAATCGCAGACGTAAGCCATTATCTAACTCACTCAATATTGAATGAAATCGAAATGCAGAAACTTGAACTGTACTATCAGGATCTTCAAGACGACTACCAGCAATTCCCACCTGGGGATGTTTATCCATAAACTCCACAAGTACCTTTAAAGCATGAGGACGAACAATAGTGTCTGGATTAAGTAAGAGAACGTAATTTGGAGGATTATGAGAATTTAGAGCTGGACGGATTGCCGCATTATTACCAAAGGCAAAACCACCGTTTTTTTCCAATGGCATTAGGGATGCCCAATCTTGCCAACTTTCAGTCTCAATAGCAGTTTGAATTTTTGCAACTGAATCATCACCAGAAGCATTGTCGGTAATTACAACACGAGTTCCAGGAAGCGATCGCACTTCATCCACAAGGGAGTGCAAGCAGTCGATGGTTAGATCGGGTGTTCGGTAGTTAACAATAACTACTAGTAAATTAAGTAAATTACTTGGTTCAATTATATTAGACATTGATAACCCTATTTTTACCAGAAGTGTAACGAGAGGGTGAAAGCCCCTGAAAAAGAGCAACACAGTTGCGTGTTTCGTTCTTTAGACAGGGGATGAAACCCGATACGGTGGGATTTATCCCACAGTCCCCACAGGGTGAGCGAAAAAAGTGTGGGGAGTGATTTTTTGGATACTTAGCTAGAAATCCCACCCAAAATTTCGTTCACCCGTCCCCACATCATG